>ENA-OZCN01000017-OZCN01000017.1-human-gut-metagenome-genome-assembly--contig:-NODE-17-length-33204-cov-7.311231_pt1 | contig 33204 bp, 40 predicted proteins | sample MGYA00244081_ERZ653568 | MGnify/ENA primary metagenome ERZ653568 (study PRJEB26926, sample SAMN06164968) | human gut metagenome | biome: ENVO:00009003; feature: ENVO:2100002; material: ENVO:00002003...
CGAGATGTAGAGAGGTCTCGTGGGCTCGGAGATGTGTATAAGAGACAGCTGTAGACAAATCTCATTCTTGTGAGGAAACTTTTCTTGTACCATGGTTGCAATAAAAATGAACTTAAATATATAAAAATGCTGAAATACTGATCTATAAGACTTTTCATTGTCTATTTAATATAATGAAAATACCAAAAAGGAAGTGTTTCATATAATCACATAGAGTGCCAATAAGAAAAGAGAATAGATACACATGCTTTATTGCCTCGCAGAATTATTTGCTACATCTGATCTGTCAGACAATAGATTAGGGTTATATTTATGACCTTGTGACTGACAAATAAGGTACAGACAATAATCACTTCAGTATGGATCTAGTCATGCTGATAAAAGTACTGTTCACTCAGCATATGTACGGTATTTGAAGCATGCGCTAGAAACTCTAAGAAATAGAGATTAATGTTATGTATTAGTGGTTCTTCGGCCTAGAAATGATGGACTACGTTGCACATCTTTCTAGTAGCCGATGTTGGATACGAAACATTTGCGATAGAAAAAGTTGCTTTTGGATGATGGAATCACACCGCACCTGACGTATAAAAGCTCCATGACAAAGAGTTTTTTCAGGAAATATGAGTATATGTATGATGAATACTTTGATTGCTACACATACTCAAATGACTAGGCACTGACCTACCAGACAACCAATTGCTCCGAATACCGGAAATACAATAGCTACGAGATAGTCTGCGAAGGGTGTCCATATCTGTGACAAAGTACAGAAAGTAGAGTCTTGTGAAAATAGGAAACGACGTGCATGGAAGTTATACATGGAAAAATGTGAGGTATCCAGCATACGACATATATGCTCTGCAGAAATAGACTGTAAAACGACTTTTCGGAATAGCAAAGGAAAAAAGTTTGTTAGTAACTATATTAAGGTGGTGAAGCCGGATTTAGTAGATAGTATAAACAGCCATATCACAAATAATATAAAAATTTGGGAGAAGAGATATTTAGAACCGCTTACAACATTTTTGGGTTCTCAAAAAATAAATGAATTAAAATATAATGAGATATCTTTATCAGATGAAGAGATGGAAAAACTTCAAGAGGGATTAAGAAAAAGTTTTTCTAAAATATATTAAATAGAATGCCCCATAGATTTTGAAAAAATAGTACAATTATACTTGCAGGTTATGGTGTATATATTGTAAGAAAAAATAATTTGTAGAATTAAGACTTGAAATTTCCAGCTTGTAGAGATAGAGATAACAATAAAAAAAGGTGCCCCGAAGGACACCTTATGCAGCATTACTTTTGTGTGATGTATCGACAACAATTCCTGCATCCAGATAGATTGAGAGAGAAGTAAGAACTATTTCCCGAAGCGCCTCTGTCAGCTTTACAAATTGATTCAGATCCTGATTTTTGTAGATAGCTGTTGAAAACTGATGCATGATACCGGAGCCTGCAATTACATTAGTGACAATCACCGCAATCTCATCGGCATAGGAAATGTGAACCTGCAGCCCATGAAGTGATGCTTCCAGGGCATAAGCAGAGGCGTAACGCCTGATTTTATCACACAGATCATTGTAACCTTTTTTATATTTTGATTTTAAGACAGAGACCGGAATGTGGTCTTTGTTATTCTTAAGTACCAGAAGGAGACGGCGAAGCTCTTCAATATCCGGATACTTTTTCGTATAGTTATCATCCAGCATAACATACCTCCAATGGGGCTGTCGCAATGACAGCCCTAAAATTATGCACTTTGTTCTGCCATCTGGTAAGGATCCGCAGTAAAGGAAATATTGTAGATTCGTCTGGAAGTCTCGAAGCGGACATAATCCGTGGAAACCTCTAAAATAGACTTTACCACAGCGGTTCGGATGCACTGTCCCTCGTAGAGATAAAGGGCAGGCATTCCCGGAACGAGAACATTGGCAAGCGTACCTGTAACATTCACGATATGTTTTGTTCTATTGCGTAACATAAGCATTCTCCTTTGAAATTATATTTGTGAGTATATCTGCGATATATTTGGCGCAGGCCCTTTCTTCCTTTGTCTGGGGTCTAAAGTGAAATAAAACAACACAGCCCAGTGGTTTTGATACAGTCCCGATGGGATAGAGGCTGTCCAGATAGTAGTTGCTATTATCGAATATCGGGATTTTTTCTGTATCCTGATAGTGATATACCTGAAGCTCATTTATCAACTTACGAACAGGTCCTGATAAAGGGTAGTTGTCCGAAAGAGCGATCCCTCTTGCTGCCAGCACAAACTGTGTAGAGCAGATGGCACAGGCAGTAGAACTGCTTTTTGCAAATGCTTCCAGATATTCATTACAAAGAGATAAGAGTGTCTGCATTTCCTCGTACTTTTTAAGTAGAATTGTCTGCCCGCTTGTGCGGATCTCCATGGAATCTTTGGGATTGATACCAAGTTTATTCCTGATTTCCCTGGGAAGAACGATTCGTCCAAGATCATCTATGGTTCTTATGGTGCCTAAAGATAATTGATTATTCATAGGATTCCTTTCTTATGGGGATCTGTAGAAGCATCCCCATTTCATTATGCGGCTTTCTGTCTGTTTGCCCTTTCTTCCTTTGCCTTTTTGATAAGATACGGTGCCATAGCCATTTCCCAACAGTCGATGTAGGATTTTACACGGGACAGACGCTCGTAGAGATCCAGATCACTCATGTTTGCATAGGCTTTTCCCGTACTGACAAAGGAATTAGGCTTCATGTAGGTTCCGCCATTAGCATTCTGCACAGGGATTCCTTTCCCGTTTTCGACTTCGATGTACCAGGGAAGCTTACGGACATTCCCTTTTGCATCCTTTGTGGCACGGATCAGTTTGAATTTTGTGACCTGTGCATAGCCGTCTTTATCGGGGGAACCAAATATCTTTTCTTCCAAAAAACTGTAACTTTCGACGCAAGCTTCAATCCTGGAGAGGAAAAACTTTACCTGCTCCGGGGAAAGGTTGGCAGATACAGTTACCGCTTTATCACCGGTGCCTTTGGAATAGTCCTTCATTAAGATACCGATTAAAGAGTACCGTTTTCTGCCGTCAGCATCTATTTCACCGTTTGCATGGATGTGGGCATAGCTATGGATCCCTGCAGATTTCAGTTTATCCTGGAACTCTACCAGGGTCTTGCTGTTCTTATAGACAGCAATCTGGTTGGAAATATAATCTTCATTTTTCATAAGATACCTTCTTTCTTGTATGTATTTTAAGCTGCATATTTCTGGTTAATCTTTGCAATCAGGATTTTACCAAGGGTTGTGGGAAGCTTACTAAGATCGCTGATGTCGATAAAACCATCCCCATAGATCCGCTTGATATTCGGTTTATCATCCCCGATAGCTGCGGCAAAGAGTGTAATACCTTTTCTTTCATATTCTGCCTTGATTCCCCGAAGATCCGCTTCTGCTGCAGTACCAAAGTAACCACCACTTCCGGCAGGCTGTCCATCGGAAATGATAAACAACAGCTTGCAAGGTTCCGGGCGTGTCATAAGGCGTTCTGCTACAAACCTCAGGGCTGCGCCGTCACGGTTTCCGTCACGTGCCGACATATCCATCATCCGGAATTTGTCATTGCCGTCCACGGAATCAAATTCGGCATAGGCAAAGAGATCAACGTCGTAGCATTCCGTATGACCGTAAACTGCAATCGGGATGTTCAAAGATCTGCAGAAGTCGTAAAGAATAATGGATGCAGATCTGGCATAGGTAATTCTTTGTTTGCTGGACATAGATCCGCTTTCATCGTTTAATATGGCAATCGCAATATCCATGCTGTCGTCCGGGAGTTTCCTCTTATAGAAGATCTTTCCGTCTCCCCTGAAGGCATTCCGTACATTGATCCGGCGACCCATGGGGAGATTATCAAGCTTGGCTCCCTCTTTTTTAACCTTCAACTTTTGGGATACACATTTCTGAAGTCTTTTGGAGATAAGTAACAGTGGTGGTGCTACCTGCTTATAACTTTCCTTGTAGTGGGGAGCCACATGGAGCATCCGGTGGATTTTGACATCGACCTCTTTATGGGCGTTGCCATAACGGATCTTATCGGACTCCGCCTGCAGTTCTTCGGAAAGCTCTTTCTCACATTCGTCATAGGTCATTTCGGTGGCTACCTGTGTCAGAACCTTGCCCATGTCAGCAGTGGCATCGTTAAGATACCCACTTCCTTCATAAGTGGTGTCTTTTGTGGTGCTGCCGGTTCCTTCTGTTTCAAAGTCGTCGGTCTTTGTAAGCGCAATACGACCGGCTTCCTCCTCTAAGACTTTTTGAATTTCTTTTCTTAATTCTTCCTGCTCATCTGGATCAAAGGAGGTTATCCCGATTCCTCTTGCCTGTTTTCCGGTTCCATTTGGTGCGCTACTCCCACTTGCTACCTGCTTTTGCATAGCAGCTTCAGCTTTTTGGGGATGTTTCTTAAGTTCCTCAATGTAGTCCTGCATATAGGGCCAGAGCAAGAGCAGGATATGATTGGCTGCAACAAAGCGTTCTCTTCCGTCATCGGAATAGGCTGCATTGTCAATGTAGGGAATACAGTCATTGATGACATCTAACAAGGGTCCACAATAACCTCCAAGATTGTTAATATCGCCACTCTTCGCATACTGGATCAGCAGATTGATGAGAATCGCCACTTCAAAATGCACTTTTTTAATTTCATCACTTACAGAATCCATGGTCTCGGCAAATTTTAAGTTGTTCAGAAGAATACTGTAACGAACCGTACCCTGGAAGGCATCGCACATTCTGCTCTCGATATAGACATCCTCCATGATATTCACAAGCTGATGGGTGACTAAGGAGATGGCAGAGAGTACGGCTTTGTCATTCTTTGCAAATGCGGTCTTGATCTGTGAAAGCGCATTTTCCTGGGGAAGAGTCAAATCATCCGGCTCTGCTGGATAGAATCTCCCTGTGGAAAGTGTGCTATGATAAAGAGCAAGCATATCAAAATCAGAATACAGAATATGCCCGCACTCATGGGATACCATACCGTACAGACTAAGATGCTTAAGCTTCCTTGTCGGAAAACGTCTTGTAAGGAAATTCCCGGCGTTAATAGTAATCACGCGATTATCCGTGAAAGCAGCTTCAGCGTCTTCGGAATCGTCGTAGAAGGTTTTAACACGGCTTGAGCGGTGATATCTTTTGGTAATTCCTTCCGCAATATCCGTAAGATATGCGGCATACTGGGGAGAGGAGAAGAACTCCTCATCCGTCAGTTTCCCTTTCTTTTCGGCAATCCGTTTATGGATTGCGATATGTGATGTTCTCATTTGTTTGTCGATCCTCCTTTGTTTGCTGGCAGATGCTCCCCTAACAATTCCTCCACGGTGTATCCGAAATACAAAGCCATGGCACATAGTACGTGCGCTGGGGGTAAATACCTTCCGGATTCATAGTAGGAGATACTGCGTGGGGAAATCCCAAGATGCTTCGCCAATGAAACTTGCGACAGTTTATGGCGAATACGCAGATATTGTAGGTTCATTGCCAGATTTGCTTTTAACTTTTCTTCTTTTTCGGGCATAGGGATTCCTCCTTATGCTGCAAACTTCTGCTCAATGCAGGTATTTAAGATTTCTTCCCGGCACTCAGGATCCGCAGAAGCAGATGCAAGAATCGTGTATTTTGCAGATTCCAATGCGTTTCCGCTCACCATATAGGACTGTACCCAGGAGATCAGTTCCCTGACACCGCAGCTTCCGTCTGTAATCATAGATTCTTTGCAGTGTTCATTTACATCCATGACAGTCGATGCCATTAAAGTTACCGTGGATCTGTCGGTGCAGCCGGTAATGTTCATGGCACGTTCCGTAAGGATGGATACACTGGGCGCATCCATGTCAAAGACCAGGTTCATTCTGGAAATTACCGACTGGTTCATGTCACGGCATCCGGCATAGTTGTTATTTGTGGTAATGATCACAACCGTATCGGGATGTCTGTGAATGACATCACCGGTCGTAAGAGTAATACTGGCACAGCGGTCAAGCAGTGCATTTAGACCTACCAGGACTCCCGGATTAGAAATTACGGTAGGCTCCTGGATCTCGATGACATAGCCATTTTTCATGGCTTCTACGAGGGGAGTCTCCACGTAACGAAAGCGCTGTCCGGTGGATGCGCCTTTAGATTCTGCCCTGGCATCCGTCTCCATAACTTCTAAGAGCTTCTGATAGACTTCGTCTTCGGAAACGTCATCCTTATAAATCCCCGTGAGCTTTTCATAAGCGGAAGAGGGATCCATCTGTAAATCCAGAAAGGTCGGATATTCTTTTACACCGGTGTGATCTTTTTCATTTTCCGGAAGCATCTGCCCAAGAAAATCATAGATTTCCGTATTTGCAGAACAGGTATAGGACAGATAAGGAAGTCCCAGTCCTGCAGCAATCGCTTTGGCAGCCTCTGTTTTACCGGTTCCCGCAGGCCCGCGCATCATAAAATTACGCATGGGCTGCGCAGAAGACGTGGTTGCTTTTGCGTGGGAGCAGATGGTAACTACTTCCGGGGGAATGACATACCAGTCCTCCAGTGTGGGAATTAACAGCTGTTCGGTAGCGGAAAAATCTCTTTCGGAAAACTTATATTTCCCGATCAGATCTTTCTTGTCTGTGACTACGGAAGCTTTCACTCTGGGAGTTGCTGTTAAGATTTCAAACTCACCAAAAAGTACACTGGTAGGAGAGTAGTTGCCGTTCTTTAGATTCATTTCTGTAAGAAGGGGGATATTACCGGTACGTGAATCGGCAATCTTAATTCCGGTGTCTCCGAGATTTTTGGCATTTTCAATACGACGGTAGAAATTATCACAGAGTATAAATGCTGCTTTTTCTGCGGTTGCCATATCGGAAAATCCGGCTTCCTTACATTTTAGAAGAGTATCATAATTTTCCTTAAATTCATCGTCCTTCATAGCTTCCGGAATCAGGGTAAAAAAGAGGGCACTGCCGGTACAGCCTTTTTCCGATAACATATATACCGTTGCGTTGCTGTTTGCATCCGCAAAGCAGCCAGCCCGAAAGGATCCGCTCTTTTTATTAAATACAACGACATGGATCTGCCCGGTTCTGCTGTGGTATTCTGCCATGATCTGCTCATTTTGTGTACCAATCGCACTGTTTGACATAGAAGAGGAGATGGTCGTGTCCATTTCCATGTATTCCATCAGTGCCTGTAAAACAGGACCGTGGTAGGTAGCCACTGTGGTAGTTGTATTGTACTTTGATTTGTCGGTACTGCTTTTTGTGTGCGCAGCCTTATCAAAGGGTTCCGGCAGACCAATATTCCAGGTCCATTTTTCGTATAAGCGTGTGTTAGCCATTGTTTTTCATCCTCCTTATATCCAGGATACCTGTATGGTATTCCCGGCAATCTTTGCCTCTAATTCATTGTCACCAAGTACACAAATCAGTTCCTGCCAGTAGTTCTTCCCTGGAAATGCATCCAAAGAGCACAGGAAACGTTCCTTTTTCTGGCAGTTGATTACAATGTCACCATTTTCCTTGATCGTAAGTTTGTTATGCCCCTGTGCATGAAGCTCTGTGATCTGTTTGTCGAGAATCTGTCGGCCTACCAGATCAAACCATGCCTTTACATCAACCACCGCAGGCTCTTTTGGAATGGATGCCTCGCAGTCTTCCGCATTCTCCGGAAGGAAGTTTCCGATGGTCATGGGTTCAATATGGATCCGCCCATAAAAATCAAAAGAAACATCCGCATGGGTAAAAGCCGCCATGTTTTCCACCTGGATCCGTACCGTGTCACCGTCCATGAGATTACGCAAGGTAGGTTCTTTGTCCCATTTCCAGACAGCATCCGGATAGGCAGATTTTAATTTCTCAGAGATCCGAAGCCTGTACTGTGTCATAAGAACCTGCACATCCTCTAAAGAGAGTGTCATGCCGCTCTCCCTGTTTGGGGATAGGATCTGAATACTTTCATTGCTTTGTTGCAGCTTCCGCTTTCGATGCAGTGATTTGCTGCATTTCCTATTTGTGCATCTTTCTGCCAAAAAATAATGGATCAGCAAAAAGAGTACCCAAAGACCAAACAGAATTAAAATAACAATCTGTCCGGGTTTCTTTGGTACTAACAATGCAATCGCAAGGATTACGGGCAGCAAAATACGGTAGCTTGTGGTAAATACATTCTTTTTCATTGGATTCATCCTTTCTGATTTTGAAAATATGGAAATAAAAAAAGAGGAATCACAGTCGTGAAATAATCTCACGATTGCAATTCCTCACTTTTGTCCAGTGCATTAGGCACCAAACGGTAATCCTTCCTCACCACAGTCATCGGCACCGGAAAAACCTGATGCATCCGGTTCGGGTGTGTTCTGCGGCGTGTTTTTGGGTTTACTGGTGTGGGCATACCGCCAGTCATACAGTGTGACTTTGGCACGCCACCCCTCACTTCCGTCATTTCTTTTAAAGGTCTCAAGTTCAAGATCCCCGGTAATGGTGATAAGACTTCCTTTTTTTACGCCGGCATCTGTCAGCCGTTGTGCTGCTTCCCCGTAGAGGACACAGCTAAAAAAGTTGGGCCTTTCATGTTCCCCATAGCCTTTGTTTACGGCAAGACCAAACTGCACGTATTTGGTATTTTTCCCATTCGTGCTGGTCTTAAGCTCCACATCTGCGGTTGCTCTGCCGGTAGTAGTGATAGTTACAAGATCTCCCATTCTTTCTTCTCCTTTCTGGGTGTCAAAAATTTTTGTAATAAAAAAAGTGCCAAAAAAATGCCACTTTTAAAGATGGCAATTCTTTGACACTTATTACAAACTTAAACAACGTGTGCTTCTATCCCGAACGGAATGCACAAAAATCAATTACAAAATAAGAGTAGCATAGATTACAGAAACTGTCAAATATTATAAAAATGATGATTCAGAGGTTGTTATCCTATAATCGATGAAACTTATTCGCTTACGGAGTTGCTTTTTCGCTTCGGATACACTGACAGTAGAAGCACCGTTTAAGCGCTCCTGCTCGGCCCGTAATACATTTGCACGCAGATGCAGCATCTGCTCTTCTTCAAAGGCATCAATACTCATCAGAGAAAGAGCTCCTTTCAAATTTTGTAATATAAATAAATTCTTTGGTTTCTTCTGTTAAAGTGGAAATAGAATTATAGTCAATTCATAGTGTTGTAGTATTAGAAAAGAAATTCTCCATAATTTTGGCGATCATCAATTATGTAATCAATTTTAACGGATTTCTCATTTTCTTTTACCTGGAATACAAACCATAAATGAGGCCAAAAGTTTGTTACACGATATTTAGCTGGAATATAGCGTAACCGAGCACAACCAATAAAGGGTGTCATTTCAAGCAGGGATATAGCTTTATCGTAGGAATCCAGCAACCGCAGAGCACATTCTTCACCATTATCGCGGGCGCACCGGTAGGTATACTCTTCAAGAACAGTATTGGCTGCTGGAGAAATATCAACAGTGTACATAGTATTATCCTCTTAACGCAGCTCTGAGTTTGGCAGAAGCACTTCTGGCTGGAATATCAGCAATTCCGGATTTTCTAAGTTCTTCCACTTCGATCAGCTTTTCGCGTAATTCTAATTGTTTTTCTCTCTGGTCAAAAGCATGGATATCCATTACTACAAGATCACCCTCACCGTTTTTGGTAAGAAAAACCGGTTCGCCGGTAGTTTTGCATAAGTTGGCAATTTCGGTATAATTCTGCCTGATTGTAGCAGAAGGCTTAATGATAGTCTGCATATCTGTACTCCTTTCGGCATAGTAATATTGTAACGTAATTTTAATTGAATTATACTATATGTTATGGATATTCGCAATGCATATATAAAAATCGCTAATAAAACCTATATTAGTTGAAGCACAATCTGCTGCTTCAGATACAGGTTTGCAATGGCAGACAGCACAGGAATCCGGGAAGAGCTTGTTCTTGCACTTGTCACCAGGGTGTTATAGTCTGTCTCCTCATCGTTATAGAGTGCTTCCATGAGGGCAGTGGAATCCTTCAGATGAGAAATGTGATTTTCATTGCACAGGATAACTTCTGCAGCAGACAGATCCTGGTTTTTTAATAGCTGCATGACCTGTGATTCTAAAGGATCCAACCGGACAGAATGGAAAATACACAAAGCAGTTTTAAGCGGCACCTTGCGGGATAAGAGGAGTTTCACAAAAGTAAGCAGCTTGACAGGAATGCTGTTTGGCACCGCCTGAAGCTGCAGGTGGCCGATCAGAGCATAGAGTGCATCCACGCCCACATAATCTTCCCCGCAGACTAAAAGCTTTCGCTGTAAAAGTCTGTTTAGATACTGGTCGAACTCTTCCTCACTAAGGACATGGAGTTCTCTTTCTTTTTCATAAAACTCCTTTCGCAGTTCATCATAGGTTAAGATTCGGAAAGAAAGACAGGACCATAATACAAGTTCCATGGAAGTCAGACCATATTCCCTGTCTGCACAGACAATGGTGGGAAGTCCATGTTTATTGAATTTGAAGGTTCCAACAGCAGTGTAAAGTCTAATCATAGTTTTTGTCACTCCTCTAAAGTTTTTTATGCTGATAAAAAATAGTAGATCCGCAGTTTCTGCTTTGCTCTAAAGATCCCGGTGGAAACGACACTGTGGCTTACCTTATAGTAAGCGGCAAGCTCAGAGATGTTGTACCCACAGAGGCGGTTTAACAGGAACATTTCCAGGTGCTTCCTGGCAGGTTCTGTCTGGTTATTTTCATAAGCCTTTAACATGAGCCGGGTTTCCAAATCGGAAAATGCCTGATCGTTTGGATCCTTCAGCACATCGGAAAGTGTGAGCTCTTTGTCATCAGATAGCGGGGAGTCCAAAGAAACGGTGATTCCCTGCCATTTGGCTGCCTTTCTACACTGGGAAAGCAGTGCATGTCGGATTACAACGGATGCAAACGTAGGAAAGGAAGCCCCTTTATCCTGCTTGTACTGGATAGCTGCATGGCAGAGTGCCTCACAGCCGGTCTGGTAAAGGTCATTGTATTCTAGCTCCTCCGTATTTTTGTTCATGCCTATGGTGTTAAGAATAATGTTCCTGATAAGATATAAGTGTCCCTCCACTAACTGTTTTTCTTTTTCGGTCATCATGTCCATTCACCTCCCCTTATGCGACTTTCACATGGTGGTTTGTAAGTACTTTTCTGCATTCCTGCATCAGGAGGTCACAGCGGTATTCTGAAAACTGTCCGATGTGTGCCTGAGCGTCTGTAAGACAGAAGATATCCTGGATCCAGCGGTAGGCATCTTTTCTGGAGAAAATCCCGTTTTTCCAGATGGCATCAAACAGACGATGCGTTTCAATTCGTTTGTGTCGAAGGTCACCGTTAGCTAAAGATCCTTTTGGTTCCAAAGTACCTGCATGAACACCAACATAAGAGTCACATGCAGGATACCTGGAGCAGACATACAAATACTCATCCAGGGCACGCTCCTTGTAGACGTAAGAGGCTTTTCTTAATACGGCAGTTTTGCCACAGTAAGGGCATTTCATGTTCTTGGGTTTCATTTTGGTTTTCAAGGTGATCATCTCCTTTCTACGTAGGGAATACGTAATAAATCGTGTTTATAAGTATATTTTAGAAAAGGGTGCAGGCAGTGCCTACACCCATGGAGCAGTTTCTACTGCAAAGATCTGCAAGACTGGAAATGAATGGAAATTATCAGAAGAGATTTGTGATTTCCGTAGTGATTCTGGGAATCACGGTGTTGTTAAAGATGTTGGTAAGTGCGGCAAGAAGCAGCGCACCCAGTACGACGGCAATGATGATCTTGACACCATCGGAAATGTAGAAATCGCCGCGCTCATTGCTAAGAGCATTGTGTATACGGGTTTTCATGGATAAAATTTTTCTGTTCATTGGATTCTCCTTATGTTTGATAGGTGTACGGGTTACGAAAAAAATTTACATGGGGTCACCTCCCTTACGCCTTTTGCCATTAAAAAAAGGCCCCGAGGGACCCGATGACTTCTATGGACAGGACGACCACATAAATAAGCAGGATGCAGAATAGCATCATCATGGAATATTTCTGCATCTGCTTGGGGCGTTTAGCGGCTTCTTTTTTCAAATTATTCTGCTCAATCTGCCGCATATCGAAGGAGAGCATCTTAAAGTACATCTGTTGATCGTCTCCACGCAGTGTGCCGATCAGCCCCCGGATAATATCCGATAACATGGTGGAGCCTACACGATTTTGCAGGTGAAGCAGGGCATTTTCATAGTTGCCGGTACGCATATCAGCAATCGTGGTATCCAGTTCGGCACCAAGGTTTGGACCGGCAATCCGTCTGTAAGAGACAAGGAGCTTTAGAACATCCCTGTCGGTGGCAATACTCTGCCCGATACTGATGCAGAACCTGGGAAGCTCGGCTTCGATAAGTTTCTTTCGTTTTTTAACGAGGTCGAAAGCCTTGTAGTAGGTAGAAAACCACATTAGAACCGCTAGTCCCAGTATCAGGAATCCAAAAAGCGGTGAGGATAAAAAAAGCGGCAGCGATAAAGCTGCCGCAATGAGGGAAGTAAATAGTGCCTTCAGCGTATAAGTTTCTGGTGACAAGTAAATCCCCGCAATGGACAGGGTAAGGGCAAGCTTCCCACGTTTTATGGGATCCAGCTTCAGTAGCGGACTGAATCGCTCTGCTATTTTGGTAAGGTACACATCGAATAGATTTTCCTTACCGATACCGGTCTGCTTTTTGGCAAGTAACATCATCTTGGATGTCTTTGGCGTAGGCACATCCACAATGGCACAGGATAGATGATATAGTCCCAGTGCGAGCAGACCACAGGCAGACATGATAAGTAGTGTTGTCATAGGTTACCTTCTTTCTTACTTGTATTCCACAGGTTTTGACAGTGCCATGATACGGGTGAACGAAAAAAGCACAATGGCAGCACAGACTGCCAGGGTGATTTTTCCGGGAATGGAATACATAAGTGTTTCAAACCAGGAGTGATTTAAGACATACAAAAGAGGGATGTTGCCAACAACTAAGAACATCATGGCAAAGGCCTCTTTCTTGGGCTCGTTGATGATCGCTTCAAGCTCCGACTGAAGGATCCGCTGATCCGAAAACTTCTGCACCGTATAGGTTAAGGTGTTTCGCATGGTACGGTCCGACTGGCACTGAATCAGGGTATTACACCACTCATGAAAGATCTGGTTTGGAATCTTCATCTTCAGGTTGTTTAGCGTCGAGATCATATTGGCGTTTATCATCTCTGATTCTATGATGAAACTTTCAAAATGCCCCTTTACCGGAGGATTTAAGTACGGCAGATTTTCCTTTACCGCGGTCAGCAGGTCACCGCTTCGTAAGTACGAGGTAGTAATCACAGAAATAGCAGTTTCCAGCTCCTCATTTAAGTGCTTCTTATAGACCGCCGCGGTACTTCGTAGGTACCAGATCGGAGTAAAAGCAAATCCAGCACCTAAAATAGGAACCATAAACGGATTGTCAAAAAGGATCGCTAAGAGTGCCCCTAAAATAAACAAAAGAAGGCAGATACGCTTTACAGCAGAGAATCTTGTGGCTCTTCCGGTGGCTACTAGGAGCTGTTCCACCTCTAAGACTTCCCGGTTAAAGAATCCCTTTGCAGGTTTCCCAAGGAGAATGTCCATGTCATCTTTTAACGTGCTCTTCTTACCGGGAGAGAACACTTTAAGAAAATCCGAAAAGCGGACGTTAAATAGGGAAAACAGGGAACTTAATAGTAATAAAAAGATAATAATCTGGATCCAGTACACGCTACTTTCCTCCTTCCTTGCATGGGGCATCCGGTAAAAATGGCTTTAGTTTCCCGGCAGGGACCCCGTTGTCTAACATCCGGCGCTTTAAGTTATCCGAGATGCCGCCAAGCTTTTTATGGGAGCCGATGACGGTGATGTTGCCATATGCATCTGTGATATTGTCGGTGACATCAAACTGGTATAAGGGATGGAAGATTAGTTCCCCATCCTTATAATCTTCCCCTTCAATGATCTGCATGGTACGTCTGGAGCCGTCTTCGAGCTGCTTTGTGAAGACCACGATCGGATAGGCTTCTACCATGATCTGCATCAGGATTTCGTCGGCCATGTTGTATTTTCGTTTTGCCAGTGTCATCATACGACGGTAAGTGGACTCAGCAGAGTTACTATGGATAGTGGTTACCACGGTGTGACCAGTTCTGGAGCTTTCGGCTACGGATAAAGCCTCTTTGGCAGAGCGCATTTCCCCAACACCGATCACGTCTGGATGTTTACGAAGAACACGCTCTAACAGAAGATCCTGGTCGATATCCAGGGCTGGATTTTCACTGGGGCGGGTAAGCAGGTGAACCACACTATTAATGGCATGACCCTCGGCATCCCGCTTGATTAAATCAAATTCTCTACTGCCTTCCTCGATAGTGATAAGTCGCCTGTTGTTGGGCACCATGGATAACAGCCAGCTCATAAGGGTAGTTTTTCCGGACCCGGTGCTTCCGGAGATACAGACAGATACTCCATACCGGATACAGCAGGTGAGGAAATCGAGCATTTCTTCCGTGGCGGAACCGGAGGCGATAAGTTTCTCCTTGGATACGGATTGCTGATTTACAATACGGATAGAAGCATTGATGCCGACTTCCGGATCTACAATAGGAGTCTTGTCCACGGAGATACGAATATTTTTATCCAGAAAACCTATTACAGAAGGCATGGTATCGTCGATTACCATGCCGCAGGTGTTAAGGAGTCGTCTGGTCACATCAATGGCAGCCTGGGGCGAGGGAAATCTGTCCGGGATCTTTTCGGAGTGTCCGCCACTGGTAATGACTTCGATGTCATCATAGGCATTGATGTTTACTTCCTCTACACCAGGTTTATAGATCCACTTCTTTAAGAAAGAAATACCGGCCATGTCTTCGTAGAGGCTGTCCACAAGTTCTTCCGTTGACTGTCCATCTACGTGATAAGAGCGGTTTTGTACGTACTGCAATATGTAATCCTTCAGTAACCTCCTGGCTTCCTCCTGATTCCCTTCGCTGGATAGGGTATCTGCGTGATTCTGTGTGACGAATTTCTGGACATCAGAAAGAATCTGTTCATAGGTAAGTCCTTCTGATGACTTCGAGGAAAAGAAAAGGTCATTCAGACGTTCCATTGATAGACTCCTCCTTTTCAGCCGGTGCATCTGTAAATTCTTCTTTGTTGGGATCTACCAGGAGACTATCCGGGAGATCCCCTGTGGAATCGGAAAGCTTATTTTTCACAAGCTTCAGTGCATTTAAGTATCGCTGATTACAATAGGGAAGAGCCCGGAACATCTGTCCGCTGGTGCCGCACCGTTCAATTTCCTTGGTGTAGGGGAGAATCCCATCGAAACCACCGATGAGATTATCCATTTCATCAATGGCGTGAAAAGGTCTTGCAAGCCCTGCAAAAGTCAACTGCTCATCAAATTTAAACTTATTATCAGTAAGCAGAGCCTTATGCGCTCGGAAATAGCTTAATCCCCTCAGATCCGGAGTAATGATCCGGACGACCAGATCGGCAGCCTCAATCGCAGTTGGTGGAAAGAAATTGAGCATATTTGCGCTGCAGTCAATCAGGATGTAATCTACAAGCTTGGCACATTCGGAAATGAAGATTTTGATTTTCTCGTATTTTAATTCTGGGTAACTGAATGGATTTTCTCCGGCGGCATACCCCAGGACTCCGATAAAGGGATATTCTTTTAATACGACAACACGTTCTGCAATCAGGGCGTTGTTGATTTCCAAACCGGTTAAGACATTTCCAATGGAAGTGGAAGTTTCTAAGATCCGGTCAGGCATCCAGACAGGAAGCATCGGTGTGGAAGAGTCAGCATTGATAATCAGAGCCTTTTTCTTCCCTGCGGTAAGGACTTTAGCGAGATTGCAGGAAAACATGGACTTTCCGCTCCCGGGATTTCCCCAGATTGTAATGATTTTTCCCATAGTGGCCTCCTATTCTGCGGCTGCGGGGTGATCTTCGGCAGCACCTGCGGTCTCCTCTGTGTCAGGAGTATCTACGGGCATTTCCGGAGTAAGAGACGAGGTAAGTTCCTCATCGGTGGAACCGTCTCCGTAAAGAGTTACCAGAATGTCGTCCTGCCTTCCTAAGAGATCTTCTGCAAGAGTCTCATTCCCACGACAGATGAGAGCCGCATGGAGAACACCTTCATTTTCAAATTTGGTTAAGAGCAGCGCCTGGGTAGGAGTGGCAAGCACCGTGATGGTAGCCGTTTGCTGCCTTTCTTCGTCTTCTGCAGGAGGCGTTGTGTAATCAATGGGGAGACCTTCGGAGTCTGTAACCCCCAAAACTTTTACATAGCGAAGCTCCGGAATATCCACTACTGGTTCTAAGACCTCATCTTTGTCGTAGTGGTAGAGTCTGATAATGTCATTTGCCTGCAGTTTATCGGACAGGCCGGAAGCCAGAGTCTGGGTAGTAATGGAAATAGCAACATACCCATCCGGGATATTATTGAGGGACAGATCTGAAGATAAAGGATCCCTACTCAGCTTTGTGGGTAGCAGATAGTCTCCAATATAGAGATTTGTGGTGGCATAGGTATTTGTCACATCGGAAATCTCTTTGGCGAGACCTTCCGGTAAGTTATAGCCGCCGACTTCAACCAGTTCTACGTCATCTGATGTGACGATACTTCCTCTTGCAACATCGGATTTCATGCGAACAATCTGTGTGGTGTGGCTGGTTTTGCTGGTAACAGCCGGAATTGCAATAAAGGCAATAATGGCAGCCAGAATAAGGCTTAAAATGCCATAGATAAAACGGTTATTCATTTTCATAGGTTTTCTCCTGTCTGTATCAAAATAAAGATAACTCATAAAAAATGCACCCTAGAAACAAAAAGGGTGCAAAGGGAACCGATTTTGGTTTTGAACGAAAAATTATTCTGCATAATAAAACAACAAAAAGAACCATTATGCAGGATGAGATAAGTACTAAGTATAATCCGGAGGCTCCATAATAAAATCCCAGAATGGTAACAAGCTTGATATCACCGCCTCCTATACCGCTGTCTGTGGCAACAGCGATGGAAAGGAATAGAAAGAAACCGCATATAGCACCAATGATCGCAGCAAATACCAGAGAAGAAAGAGAGAGATTTATCCCATAGAAGTATTTTGCGGGAACACTTAATAAACACCAACAGCAAAAGGGAAATAGTGCCACATTTTTTATCAGGTGATGCTTCGCATCGTATATTCCCAAACATAGGAGGAACATCAGGGTGACTGCACGATAAAGGAGATATATCCTATTCACGCTTGGAATACCAGTCATCATACATAGATCCTTGAATATATACAGAATCGGTAACCCCGGTAGAGAGCATACCGGATGGAGTCCACATATCCATCACGTAGGTATAAACCGGGTAATAGGTGCCATCAGGATACCAGACGGGAGTGAAATGTACCCGTCTTGAATAAGTCGAGTATTCATTTTCTTTGAATGAAAAGGTATTGGCACCGGTTCTTTCAAGGAGTCGCCAGTAGGTATCATAGGAAAACTCTGGAAAATAAGATACTGCAGTCTGGACTTCTGTATAGTGACTGTCCGGGGCATTGACGGTGAAGCTGGCATTCAGATCCTCTTTGATTCCGTATCCGCTTTTCATGGTATCTCCACTTTTCGTGGGGACAATATCATCGGGAGAAATATCTGAGGATGCAAAAAGAGCTGCATGATAACCCGTGGAGGTAAAATCATACCAGCCATTATCGACCCACTCCCCGTCATCCACCCATTCACCATGGGAAACAGTACAGCCTTTGGGACAATCTTCACTATGTCCCTCTGATTCCCAAGTCCAGTCGGATTTCCATTCCCATTTTGCGTGCCAGGAGGCACTCCAGACAGACCAGGAGGCATTTGTCTTTATCGGCTCTGATGGAAGCGTGGATGTGGAAAATCCGGGATTAGTATCCGTAGCCAGGGGATCCGGTGGAATGTTTTCCTCCAGAGAAACAATTCTTGCAAGGAATGAAGTTTTTGCAGTTCCCGCACCACTGACGGATACACTGATTTTTACAGTGCCAGGATCCTTTGGGGTATGCCATTTGACCCAGACGAGCTGGGAACCGTTTTTAGGCATGACAATATTGGATACGGTGTATGTGCCACCGTCAATGTAAAAGGTTGCCGTGGCAGGATTTTTGGGATTTACCTCTGTGGCACTGGTCAGCATAATGCTGGAAATAACATCCGTATCTACCCGGTAGGTATAGTCAGGGGCCTCCAGTTCTTCGGCAGGCACATCTTTGTAGCTTACGATACCGATTCCCAACGAAGAGATAATGGCATCATCCGATACTTTTCCGGTGGTGTTTCCAGTCCATGCAGGGTAGCCAAGATCAGATTTTTCCAAAAATAACGCTAACGGGAGATTCTGATGCGTCAGGGAGGGAAGCACCTTTCTCAATGCTCCGCCTGACAATTTGTTATAAAGAGCTGCCTCCGTTGCTGTCATGGCATAGGCTCTGCCATTATATGTAAAGTAAGCAATGGGTTCAATCACTAATTTATAATCTCCGTTTATCAGGTTTTCAAAAGGGATGCCAGTCTTGGCTGCAATGAATTTTGCTACATACTCCGAGCAGAAGTAACGCTTTATAGCTGCAATGCTGGCTTTGTTCACAGAACCACTGATGATTCTTGGAAGAGCGACGGCTGGCTTTGAGTAAGTGTAGGAGGCATTAATGGAAAGAGACGAACCTGCAGTATATTGCAGCTTAGATACTTTTCCAAAGTTTAACACCGTGGAGGCAATGCTGCAGTTTGATAAATCAATGGGGGTAGCAACGACGCTGCCTCCCGTGGTAACGACCGTAACACGGACTCCGTCCTGGTTATTTCGCCAAACGTTTAGTTCGGATCCTGTACCAAAAGATCCACCGCCTCCATCAATATTTCCATCGCCCATAGCATAAGTGGATATGCTTGTGGATAAGAATATGGTTAGGGATAGAAGCAGTGGGAAAAAGTATTTCCTAAGTGCTGTCATAAGATCTCCTTTGCAATAAAAAAGACATGGCGTGCTTACCATGTCTTAGTCGTTTTTTGTTATTCACCCATAGTGCCTATTTGCTTGTTGATGTCTCCATCACTGTCAACCACATCATAAGTAGTATTACCGGTATCAATCCAACCAAATACCGGATCATAAACTTGTCCGGGATGGGAACTTTCTGAATTATCAGCAGGAGTCTGCACTTCTGGTGCCGTTACAGGAACCTCTTCCGGATAGGAAGGAACTTCGTCCTTATTTGTGGTATCCCCAATGGGCACCGGTTTATCGGTAGGTTTGGTCTCCTGAGCTTCCTCTTTTGTCACACTTCCGGATAGATCTACGGTGGATCCATTTTCATCTTCAGATATGACAGTCTGAGTATTGTCGGATACTTCACCGGTATAAAGAGGTTCTTCTTTGACAGATGCCTCCGGTACATCCGACTCTAATTTATCATCCCAGGTGTCTGCCAGGGTTTCTACTTCCTGAGTGGCAGGAGTGAACTCCTCTGTTGGTTCATAGTTTAAATACCAGGTGCCAGCAAGAAGTACCAGGCACAATGTACATAGTCCTCCGATGGAAAATACGACTTTTTTATCAATGTTCTTCTTTTTCATAGGCGGCTCCTTTCTTGGTCTTTAATTATATATACGCAAAACAGAGTATAAATCTTACAGAAGGTCAGTATTTTGTATTATGGGATCCCGTTAATTCTACGTGCCTTCGGATCGGAGGGAAAGACTCTCCAAACATTCGGATCCGGTATGTAATGTCGAACGATGCGATATATTCTATTTTTTCAGAATATTGACGGAATGTCAAATCAATATTTTCTACATCATAATCATCATTTGTAAGCTTTACTCTTGACCTCATGCCCTCGGTAAAACCAGCTCGCAAAGCATTTTTGTATGCAGTACTTAAGCTGATGTCAGACATATAGGAAGTAAGGTTGGCCTCTCGTTGGGAGTGAAAGGTATCTGCATAGATCCTGGCACTTACGTTATTTAACTCCATTTTAGCTGCATTACGGATGTTGATGCAGTTGATCTGTACAGAAGCATAGAGTAGGACGAAGGACAGGAGCATATTGATGGCGAGGATAATAAAGATGGAGAAAAAAGACATATCTCCTCGTTCATTTTTGATTCTGCTTTTCATAATTCACCTACTTCCAGTAATGTTCACTGACTCCGGCCCCATTTGCCTTCATGTCAATCGGGACCAGGTTCATTTTCCAAAATCCACCCAGATAACACCGACCGGTTACCGTCACATAAAAAGGCGTTCCTATCTGAATCCTGCTGGTACTCCCAGAACTGGTTACCTGATAAGTGAGACCTTCGACTTCTGATAGTGGTGCAGCCAGATAGGAAAACAGGGCACCAGTATCGGCATTTGTGCCACCGTTTAACTGGATCTGCTTTACCAGTTGATCGGAAATATGATCCATTTCCTGCTTAACGGATATGATGTGGAACACATTTAAAATAAATGCCACCATAATCATTGCGACCAGGATATAGACAAAGGTACTGATGTAGGATACGTCACCCCTTTCGGATTTGATTATTTTTTTGATGTTCAAGTTTGTCACCTCCCGCATAAAAATAACGCAGGAAAGTTAAAGGGGGAGCCTTTCCTGCGTCGTATGTGAATGATACCAGTTATTCACGGTTTATATTGTAACATAGTGAAGTGACAACGAAAATCGCAAAATCGTGCCAGTTAGGGCCATTATAGTGCCAAAAAAAATATTGAAGGAACTAAAAGTAATATAAATATGTACAGTAGAACCGTTACATTCCCCACGATTAACGATAGGTTCACTTTATGGGTAATGTACATACAAATTTTTCTCTTATAGTTTACATATTTCCTCGGAAAATCTTTCTCATTTCTATGAGAAAAGAAACAGGGAAACTTTCGGAGAAAATAAGACAAATACAAAAAGGTAATAAAGAAGAAATCGTAGAGGTAATTAATCAGTTCGATCCGCTAATAAAGAAATATCAGAGAAGCAGTACAAAATATCTTGAGGAGAGGCTGAAGCTTACAGTCAACCGAGAAAAGAGCCGTACTGTCAGCGTGTTTGCAATCCGAAATTTTAAATTCCTTGGCTTTGCATTGGGAAGAAACGGAAAAGGCATATATGTCCGAGTTCATCCGAAGTCACGGAAGAAGTTTAAGTCCAGACTGAAGGAGTTATCTTCCCGTAAGCGATGTCAGTCAATCAAGCCAAACCTTGAGAAAATCAAGGTGTATGCGAGGGGATGGCTTAACTACTACGGAATTGCAAGTATGAAGAACAACATAGATGAAATCAACGGATGGCTCTATCACAGAATACGTATGTGTATATGGAAACAGTGGAAGAAACCAAGGACGAAGGTACGTAACCTTATCAAGATGGGAGTACCAGAAGCCTTGGCAATGCAAGCGGGAAATACCCGACGTGGACATTGATTCGCAACGCATACAGTCGCAGTGAACATGGCAATGACAAAAGAAAGACTGATAAACAGTGGCTTTTATGACTTAGCCACAGCCTATCAGTCTGTGCACGTCAACTATTGAAACCGCCGTGTACCGAACGGTACGCACGGTGGTGTGAGAGGACGGCGGTTAGTCACCGCCTCCTACTCGATTATGAATCTTAGCTTTCGCTGTATTTCTCTTCGCAGTATTTGCAGCGGTAGATCTCTTTTTTCTCATCGGAGAGGACAAATACGTGGGGCAGTCCCTGCTCGATGGAAGTGATGCATCTGGGGTTGCGGCATTTGATGACGTTCTTGATCTGTTTGGGAAGTACCAGTTCTTTCTTCTCTACGATCTCACCGTTTTTGATGACGTTGACGGTGATGTTGTGGTCGATGAATGCCAGTACATCCAGATCCAGCATATCGATATCACATTCTACTTTCAGAATGTCTTTTTTGCCCATTTTTCCGCTACGGGCGTTTTTGATGATAGCAACGGTGCAGTCTAACTTATCCAGCTGAAGGTGCTCATAGATCGAGAGACTTTTTCCGGCTTTGATATGATCGAGGACGAAGCCCTCTTCGATTTTTCCTACATTTAACATAGTAATCTCCATTCTGCAGGCACAGAGTGCTGCGTATGTTAACTTTAATATACGAATTCATAAGATAATTTTGCGGTCAGATACCGGAAAATTATGCCAGACCCAGCAAAGTCAGGATCAGAGCCATACGGACATAGACACCGAACTGTGCCTGCTTGAAATAGGCGGCTCTGGGATCGTCATCGATCTCCACGGAAATCTCATTGACTCTGGGAAGGGGATGCAGCACCAGCATATCGGGCTTCGCCAGTTCCATTTTTTCCGGGGTCAGTACATAGAAATCTTTCAAGCGGACGTAATCCTCTTCGTTGAAGAAACGTTCCTTCTGTACACGGGTCATGTATAAGAGATCCAGCTCCGGCATCACGTCTTCGAGACGGATAACTTCCTGGAAAGGAATGCCTTTCTCGCGGAGCATGTCGGTGACATAATCAGGGATCTTCAGCTCTTCGGGAGAGATGAAAATGAATTTGATGCCTTCGTAGCGCACCAGTGCGTTGATCAGGGAGTGTACGGTACGACCGAATTTCAGGTCACCGCACAGACCGATGGTAAAATTATTCAGATCGCCGTGGAGGCTGCGGATGGTCTGTAGGTCCGTCAGGGTCTGGGTGGGATGCTGATGGCCGCCGTCACCGGCATTGATCACAGGAATCAGGGATTTCTCTGCAGCTACCATGGGAGCACCTTCCTTGGGATGGCGCATAGCACAGATGTCCGCATAGCAGGAGATGATGCGGATGGTATCGGATACACTTTCTCCCTTAGAAGCAGAAGAGGAAGCCGCATCGGAGAAGCCGATGACTCTGCCGCCTAAACGGGTCATGGCGGATTCAAAGCTTAAGCGTGTGCGGGTGCTGGGCTCGTAGAAGCAGGTGGCGAGGATCTTGCCGTCGCATTTGTGGGCGTATTTGGCGGGATCCTTCTCAATGTCGTCTGCCAGAGCGAACAGCTTGTCCAGTTCCTCAACAGAGAAGTCAAGTGGGTTCATCAAGTGTCTCATTTTTTCATTTCCTCGTTTCTGCGCTGCTATTTTCGACACAGTGACCATACGGAATAGGAGAATCCGTACTCACTTGTGTATGCGACATCATAAGAATACAGCGCTTTTCTTATGATGCGGGTAGAAACAGGGTCCGCAGGAAGCGGACAGTTCATACCCTGACCAGAAAAAAGTCGAAGAGGAAAACTCTTCGACTTTAAAATTACTGTTGATAAGATAACAGATCCGTTACGGGTTTCCGTTTGGGAGCAACGGGTGCTTCTGCGGGATAACCGATGGGAATCAGTGCGATCAGATCCTGATTTTCAGGAATTTCAAGGAGATCAGCAGCTTCCTGCTGATCGAAAATACCTATGATCACGGTGCCAAGACCCTGATCGTAAGCAGCCAGGCAAAATGCTTCGCTGGCAACACCGGCATCGAACATCTGCCATGCATCGCCTCTGGCGGTAGTGAAGGAGCCGTCTCTCTCGAAACCGCTTCTGCCCTTGATCACGGTCACTGCAACGACCATGGGAGCGTTCTCCATGATCTTGCCATTACCCGGGAAGGAGGAAGTACATGCTGCCAGTTTTGCTTTCTTTTCGCCTTCCACAGCGATATAACGAACGATTTGTGTATGCTTCCAGCTAGGAGCATAAGAAGCTGTCTCTACGATCTGAGCCAGAAGCTCATGAGATACCGGCTGATCCGTATACTGACGGATACTTCTGCGGCCTGTAATACATTCTTTTGCGGTCATGTGTTTATCCTCCTGTATTTTTGCATTTGTAATATAATAGCATTTCTGAAGGGGAGAATCAAGCAGGAAAAAGTGAAAAAATATAGAAAATTTGTATGGCTATGACAGAAAGGTTTTGCATTCCCGGATAGGATATCATATAATGAGGCAAAGAGAATTATACCGATGAAGCAGATCGTGTAAAAGCCGGTTCCGCTGTACGTTATAGACAGCTGTGGGACACCGGATCAAGCAATATAAGGAGGGCACTATGTCTATAGAATTTGTGGAAAAGAAGCGCTGGTTATTTTTAGGATTACCTTTTACTTTTACCAAGTATGTGATCAAAGAGGATATGATCACTGTGGATACGGGTGTGTTCACCAAGGTAGAGAATGACTGCTATATGTACAAGGTACAGGATGTGGAGCATACGGCAAGTATCTGGGAGAGAATGGCAGGACTTGGTACCATTGTCTGTTATACCGGTGACACTACGCATCCCAAACTGTTGATCGAGCATATCCGCAACTCCAAAGCGATCAAGGAGTTTATTTTGAAGGAGTCGGAAGAAGCCAGATTGAAGCGCAGAACCGTGAACATGCTGGATATCGGTTCCGGAGAGGTTGAGGATATTGACGACTTACAGTAATCGTATGAGCAAAAATACGAAACAATTTACAGGCATCAAAGCCAGGGCTTTTGCCCCGGCATCATATAGTAAATGTAGTATAAGATATGGGGCCTTCCGGGGTCCTGTTTTTTCGGGAGAAGAGATTTATGGAACTTGATATGACGAAGGGCAGCCCTTCTAAGCTGATTACAAAATTTATCATTCCTATTATCATAGGTAATATTTTCCAACAGCTATACAGCATGGTGGATACCATTATCGTGGGTCGGTTCATAGGTGTGGATGCATTGGCGGCAGTAGGAGCCACCGGGTCGGTAAGCTTCCTGATCCTGGGATTTACACAGGGACTGACCACCGGATTTACCGTGCTGACGGCACAGCGCTTCGGAGCAGGGGACCGGGAAGGTATGCGCAAAAGTATCGGAAGTGCTGCCATCCTGTCGGTGATCGTGACGATCGTGATGACAGCAGTCAGTATGGCCGGCATGGACAGTCTGCTTCGGGTGATGAATACTCCGGAAGATATTTTCGATATGACGAAGGAATACATTATGATCATCTGTGCGGGAATTGCCTGCAATGTATTGTATAACCTGTTGTCCAGTATCCTGCGTGCCATCGGCAATAGTGTGGTGCCGTTAGTATTGCTGGTGATCGCTTCGGTGACGAATATTGTCCTGGACTATGTACTGATCGTTTACGGTCATATGGGAGTGGGCGGTGCAGCTTATGCTACCATCATTTCTCAGGGATTATCCGGTGTACTGTGTCTGATTTATATTATTAAGAGCGTACCTACACTGCATATCCGTCCGGAGCATTGCAGACTGAAAAGTCAGTGTGTGAAAAAGCAGCTGACCGTGGGAATTCCCATGGCACTGCAGTTTTCCATTACAGCTATCGGTACTATTCTGGTACAGGCAGCACTGAATCTGCTGGGTTCTACCGTGGTGGCATCTTATTCGGTGTCCTGCAAGGTGGAACAGCTGGTGACACAGCCCTTTGCTGCAATGGGTGTGACTATGGCAACTTACTGTGCGCAGAACCGCGGCATCAATGATCTGAACCGGATCCGGAATGGTGTGAAAGCTGCCAATATCATGTCCGGTGTCTATGCGGTGCTTGTCTACGGACTAGTATATATAGCACTTCCTTATATTGTACCGCTGTTCATCTCCGGACAGGTTGAGATGGTATGTGGCTATGCCAGAACGTATATTATGATTTGCGGCATGTTCTTCATTCCGCTGGGAATGATATTTATCTTCCGAAATGCGCTGCAGGGCTGTGGCTTCGGCTTCATGCCAATGATGGGCGGTGTGGTGGAATTGTTGAGCCGTGGTATCGTGGCTTTTGCGGCAGCGCATCTGATGAGTTATGTGGGTGTGTGCTTTGCCAATGCCTCAGCCTGGCTGACCGCAGGTATTTTCCTCTGGATCGCTTATCATTTCCTCATGAAGAAGATGGTGAGGGACAAAAAGGGTCATGAGGAACGGATGCTGGCAGAAGCAATGCAGTAATGCAGTAAAACGGCTCAGGGCAGGATCTTTTCAAAAAACAGTCCTGCCAGGAACCACCAGGGAGCATAGTCCAGCCGGATGATCCGGTGGATGTGGAAACGGCTTTTACCGTAATCCCAGGGGCAGAGACCATGCTTCCACAATAGGCGCCCACTGAGATATTCCACGGTGAAGATCATAGCCATATAGAACAGCCCGCGCCCGGGACGACTGATATTCAGGTGCTCAAAAAGCCGTTTGAAGGGTGCAAGCAGGCAGGCGGAGCCGTAGATAGGGAACATCCACAGGGAAGTATTACCGGTAAGACGCAGATCCCTGCGCCGAAGGGAGTGCAGCGCTGTGAACAGGATCTCCATGCACCAGCCGCACAGCCCGCACAGGAGAAAGCTCCTGCCGAAGGTTTTAAAAGAGTTTGCGATGGATTTTGTCATTTTCATGGACATAGTATATGAAATTTTCAGTGTATGATACGGGAGAGACTGCTATGAACTATCAGGAAGCAATGAAATATATGGAAAAAGTGGGAACCTACGGCATTGTTCCGGGGCTGGACAGCATCAGAGAGCTGTGCAGAAGGCTGGGAGATCCGCAGAACGACCTGAAATTCGTACATATTGCGGGAACCAACGGAAAAGGTTCCACACTTGCCTATATTTCCAATATCTTACAGGCTGCCGGATACCGTGTGGGAAAATATATATCACCTGTTATTATTGATTATTGTGAAAAAATCCAGATCGGAAAGCAGAAGATCACCCATAAGGATCTGTGCGATGGTCTGGAAATCATCCGGGAGCATTGCGAGGCAATGGTGCAGGACGGGTTCCATCATCCCACGCCTTTTGAGATCGAGACGGCGCTGGCTTTTTGGTATTTCCGGGAGAAACAGTGCGATATCGTCGTGCTGGAGACTGGCATGGGCGGCAGAGAGGATGCCACGAATCTGATCACCACAACGCAGGTGGCGGTACTGGCTTCCATCGGTATGGATCATATGAAATTCTTAGGGAACAGTCTGGAGGAGATCGCAGCACACAAGACAGGAATCTGTAAGCCGGGATGTCAGGTGGTCTCCATGCGGCAAAAGGAAGCGGCACAAAAGGTTGTGGAGCAGACAGCGGCAGAGCTTGGCTGCATGCTGACCATCGCAGATGTGGCAAATGCAAAGCATGTGAAATACGGACTGAAAAAGCAGACCTTCGATTATGGAAATTATAAAAAGCTGGAGATCACCCTTGCGGGGAAATTCCAGGTAGCAAATGCTGTGCTGGCGGTAGAAGCGGTGCAGGCTCTGGGGAAATGCGGCTATGAGATCAAAGAGAGCGCTGTCCGGAAGGGCCTGCAGGAGACGACCTGGATCGGGCGGCTGCAAATACTGGAAGAACACCCGTTATTTATAGTGGACGGCGCGCATAACGAGGATGCAGCCGCAAAACTTGCGGATTCCATAGAATTCTATTTTACAAACAAAAGAATTAGCTATATAATGGGAATGTTAAAGGACAAGGAAGTGGACCGCGTGATCGCGCTGACGGAGAAGTATGCGGATCAGATTCTCACGGTGACACCTCCGGACAATCCCAGAGCCATGCATGCCTATGATCTGGCAACGGAGGTGGCAAAGGTACACCCCAATGTGACGGCGGTGGACAGCCTGGAAGAGGCAGTGGAGCTTAGTCACCTGCTGGCAGGACGGGATGATGTGATATTGTGCTTCGGCTCTCTCTCTTATCTGGGAAGAATCCTGAAGCTCATGGAGAAGAGACAGACAGCAGGGAATAAACGGAAAGCGAAGCGGTGAAAATGGTAGATCAGAAGAAAGTACAGGAAGCAATAAAGCTTTTACTGGAAGGAATCGGGGAAGATACCGATAGAGAAGGACTGAAGGAGACACCGGAGCGGATCGGCAGGATGTATGAAGAGATCTGCGGCGGTATGAATCAGGATGCGGGAGAGCATCTGTCGAAGGTCTTCTCCGTAGACAATAACGAGATGGTACTGGAGAAGGATATTACCTTCTATTCTATGTGCGAGCATCATCTGATGCCTTTTTATGGCAAAGCTCATGTTGCGTATATCCCAGATGGCAAGGTTGTGGGTCTGAGTAAGCTTGCCAGGACTGTGGAGGTATATGCCAGAAGATTACAGATCCAGGAGCGGATGACGGCGCAAATCGCCGATGATATCATGAAATATCTGGTACCCCAGGGAGTTATGGTAATGTTGGAAGCAGAGCATATGTGTATGACCATGCGCGGGATCAAAAAGCCCGGCAGCCAGACCGTTACCATGGTGACAAGGGGAGTCTTTGCGGAGAATAAGGAATTGCAGGACAGATTCTTACAGCTGGTGAACCGATAGAAATTATGAAGACCGGAGGAAGCTGCGGAAAGACCGGATCGAAATGGGGGAACTCCTGTGGACAGAATTGATAAAATATTAAATCATGATTTATTTTTATACCATTTAGGAAAGAACAATGCGGCAGAAGCAGACAGACGCTTCTGCCGTCATGGTATGGTACATTTTCTGGATGTGGCCCGGATCGGGACGATCATAGCTCTGGAGGAAGGACTGGAACTGGACCGGGAGTGGATCTATGCGGCGGCATTGCTCCATGATTGCGGGAAGCATGAACAGTACGAGAACGGCACACCTCATGAGCAGGCCAGTGCCCGGATCGCACCGGAGATCCTTAAGGACTGTGGATTTGACGATAAAGAAACGGATGTTATTGTAACTGCAATCTCACGGCACAGAGATCTCGAGGCCGCGAAAGAGAAGAACCTAAACGGCGTTCTTTACCGGGCGGACAAGGCAAGCCGTGCCTGCTTCGCCTGCGATGCGGAGAAGGATTGCAACTGGAAAGACGGCAAGAAGAACCTGACGATCAGGTACTGAGTGCAACAGGCTGAACCGAGAAATTCGCAAAGCTGTACCCGGTAGGGGAACATATCCGGACAAAAAATAATACAAACATGAGGGAGAAAACAAATGAAGATTGGCAACAGAGAGTTTCAGACCAAAGGACATACTTATGTAATGGGGATCCTGAATGTGACCCCGGATTCTTTTTCCGACGGAGGAAAGTGGAATGACAGAGACCGGGCATTGAAGCATGTGGAAGAAATGATCGCTGAGGGGATGGATATTGTGGACATCGGCGGAGAGTCCACGCGTCCGGGTGGTTATACCCTGCTATCTGACGAGGAGGAGATTGCCAGAGTCGTACCCATGATCGAGGCGGTGAAGGCAAATTTTGACATTCCCATTTCCCTGGACACCTACAAAAGCGGTGTGGCAGAGGCGGGGATCCGCGCGGGAGCGGATCTCATCAACGATATCTGGGGATTGAAATACGACAGACACATGGCGGAAGTCATTGCAAAGAGCGGCCTGCCCTGCTGTCTGATGCACAACCGCAAAGAGGCGGACTATCAGGATTTCATGCAGGATGTGGCGGCAGATCTGGCAGACACGATCCATCTGGCGGAAGCGGCAGGCATTGCGGATGAGAAGATCATTCTGGATCCCGGCGTGGGGTTCGGCAAGACCTACGAGAACAATCTGGAGATCATCAACTGTCTGGAAGAACTGAATATGTTCGGCTATCCCCTGCTGTTGGGATGCAGCCGCAAGTCGGTCATCGGGCTGACACTGGATCTGCCGGTGACGGAGAGAGTGGAGGGAACGCTGGTGACTACCATGTTCGGCGTCCAGAAGGGATGTATGTTTGTCCGGGTGCATGATGTGAAAGAAAATGTCCGCACCATTAAAATGTGTGAAGCTATTTTAAACAGTGGAAAATAAAAAGCTCTGAAAAGGTATCGGGAAAGGCGGAGTCAGCAAATGAGAAATGAGAATCGGAAAGATCAGATCCGTATCGAAGAACTGGAAGTATATGCGCATCACGGCGTATATCCGGAAGAAAATGAAAAAGGACAGCATTTTTACGTGAATGCCACCCTGTATACAAACACCCGCCCGGCGGGAATGGCGGATGATCTGCGCCTTTCCACCAATTACGGAGAGGTCTGCCAGTTTATTACGGAGTTTATGCAGCAGCATACCTTTCAGCTGATCGAAACGGTGGTGGAGTGGACTGCCTATGAGGTATTGCAGCATTTCCCGCTGGTACAGGGACTGGATCTGGAGATCCGTAAACCTGAAGCGCCGATTCCACTGCCCTTTGGCAGCGTGTCTGTGGCAATCCACAGGGAATGGCATGAGGCCTATATTGCCGTAGGTTCCAATATGGGAGACAGCAGAGGGCATATAGCGAAGGCACTGGGCCAGCTGGAGAAGCATAAGGACATACAGGTCACGAAAGTATCGGGACTGCTGGAGACATTGCCTTACGGCGGTGTGGAACAGGAGAATTTTGTAAACGGAATGTTTGAGATCCGGACATTGCTGACACCGGAAGAACTGTTGCGGGAACTGCATAAGATCGAGGCATCGGAAGGACGGGAACGGAAGATCCACTGGGGCCCCCGGACACTGGATCTGGATATTATTTTCTATGATGACTTGATCTACAGCTCCGAGGATCTGGTGATCCCGCATGTAGATATGGAGAACCGTTATTTTGTACTGAAGCCATTAAGTGAGCTGGCACCGAATTTCCGTCATCCCATTACTCACAAGACCGTAGCACAGATGCTGGCGGAGCTTCCCGTGGATCTCACGGAAGGAAGCGAAGCGTAAAGCGGGCACAGAGACCGATGAACAGACCGGTCACCAGACCGCTTAACAGTAAAAACGGAAGATAGACCAGCACAGCGGGAACGGAAGTCAGTAAAAACGCAACTCCAATCTGCCCAAGATTGTGAAAAACAGCACCTGTCATGCTTGCGAGGAACAGGTAATTCCCATGCAACAGCAGCTTCACAAGCAACATGGCAAACAGGCAGAGTATACCGCCGGACAGGCTGTACAGGAGACTCATGGCCTGCCCGAAGAACATGGTCGCTAAAAGGATCCGCACCAGAAGCACGAAAAAGGCGTCTTTTGCGGAATATTTCCATAGAACAACAAGCGTTATTATATTGGAAAGCCCCAGCTTGATGCCCGGGATCGGGACAATGGGGGGCAGAGCACTTTCCACGGCATACAGCGCCAGTGCAATGGCCGCCAGCAGAGAAAGCGTCGTCAGTTTTCTGGTAGTTACAGGTGGTTTCATAAAAATCTCCGTGTTTTCGTAATTCGTAAATGGTCCGGTGGTTTGGTACCGTGCATTTTGGTACGCTGTGCAGGCAAAAATGGTATTCTGTCAATAGGTCACGCCGTCCGGAACCGGTGCAGTGTCATCCGGAACGGAAACCTCTTCTCTGACCCGGATCACCAGCCGATTGGGCAGACAGGTGATGGGGAGCAGGGAGGTGCTGATAAATCCCTGATGCACGCAGATCTGATCCGGACAGGACGCAGAGACGATGGCAATGCTGCCCGGACGAACACAGACGGTATTCGTGGCACCGGCATTCCCGGAGACCTCAAAGGTATATTCGGCGGTCACCGTATCCAGACGGATGGTCTGCAATAATTCGCCGTTCTGATAGAGATCGGCATAGAGAGCCTGACCGTTTTCTACGGAACTGTGCGAGACTACATAGATCCGCACTACGCAAAGGACAGCTATTACAAGCAGAGCGGTGGTAAGGAGAACTGCTTTTTTTCGATCATTCATGGAAAGATTCATAGGAATAAGGAACTCCTTTCTGATGAGAACAGTATAGCAAAAGGAATGAAAAAAATGAAGAAGTATTTGAAAACGCCCCGGGTGTTGCGGCGGGCAACGTTACTGGCAATGCTCCCGGTGTTTTTTCTGGCGGGATGCGGGCAGAAAACGGAATGCGAAAAAAGCATAGATACCGCCATGGGAACCGTGATCTCCCAGACCGTTTATGTTACCGGAAATTCCGCAACCACAACAAATAGTGAAATAAATGAGAAAATAACAGATGTTCTTTTACAAAAACTAAACGATCTGGAACAAAAAGAACTTTCCTGGAGACTGGAAAGTGCGGAAGTGGCGCGGATCAATGCAGCCGCTGGAGAAGGGCAGACCTCCGTATCTCCTGCGATGGCTGAGTGGCTGGGAAGATGCCGGCAGATCTCAGAGGAGAGTGCCGGGGCTTTTGATGTCAGTATCGGCCGGCTCAGCCGTCTGTGGGACATTGATACCTGGGCGGCTGCCGGAAATTCCGGGGATTATGAACTGCCGAGGCAGGAAGAGATCGCGGAGGCTCTTGCCACCACAGGCTGGCAGAAAATTCAGTTGGAACAACTGGCGGACGGGGATTCGGTGAGCATTCCCGCAGAAATGCAGTTGGATCTGGGAGCTGTGGGAAAAGGTGTGGCGCTGGATGAGATCCTTAAGATACTGGAAGTGCATCCGGAGGTAAGTGGTGCCGTGATTTCCGTGGGCGGCAGCATCCTGACTTACGGAAGCAAGCCGGAGGGCGGAGCCTGGCAGATCGCAGTGACAGATCCGCTGGATCCTTCGGAAAGTGTGGGCGTGCTGACACTGGACGGAGGGCACTGTGTATCCACATCGGGAGATTATGAACGCTATGTGGAAGTGGATGGTGTCAGATATCATCACATACTGGATCCCCGGACCGGATCACCGGCCCACAGTGATGTGGCGGGGGTCACCATCGTGACGAAGGACGGATTCTTAAGTGATGCCCTGTCTACGGCCTGCTTTGTACTGGGACAGGAGGAAGGCCAGCAACTTCTGGAAAAGTATGATGCGGAAGGATTGTTCATCGACCATGAGGGAACGATCACCATGACAGAGGGCATGCGGCAATATTTTCATTTGTCGAATTCGCAGAAATAGTGTATAGTAAATATAGTTAACCGTAGATAACAGTCAGTGCAGAAAACCTCTGTTGAGAGAGGGATCACAGAGTAAATAATGGAGAAATAAAATGGAAGAGAAGAACAGTTATCTTTCCGCAGATCCGGAAACCATCCGGCAGATCGATGAGAAGATGCCGCCGGAGGAGGAGTTACAGGATCTGGCAGAATTTTTCAAAGTATTTGGAGATGCTACAAGACTGAAGATCTTGTCGGTGCTGCTGTGCTCCGAAATGTGTGTGTATGACCTGTCTCTTATACACATCTCCGAGCCCACGAGACCTCTCTACATC
>ENA-OZCN01000059-OZCN01000059.1-human-gut-metagenome-genome-assembly--contig:-NODE-59-length-21448-cov-9.560838_pt1 | contig 21448 bp, 19 predicted proteins | sample MGYA00244081_ERZ653568 | MGnify/ENA primary metagenome ERZ653568 (study PRJEB26926, sample SAMN06164968) | human gut metagenome | biome: ENVO:00009003; feature: ENVO:2100002; material: ENVO:00002003...
TCTACACCTATTAAGTCGTCGGCAGCGTCAGATGTGTATAAGAGACAGATGTATAGTTGCCTTTAAAACCCTACATAAACCATACATATCAGAGAGAATGCTCCATCTGTATTTCCTATTGAAATAGAGTCGTTATCCTTTGTTTGCCAATATTTTATGATTACTTATATTGAATGGTGCTATGAATACAAAATATGATAAAAAAGCCTTCAAAAGCACGTGTTTATTCTATATTTTAAGTAGAAAATAATAGTATTTATATGATAATTATGTAGAAAATAGACTATATTTGTGGCGTAAAACGGCCTGAAAATAGGCATAAAACTATCAAAAACACTTGTTTTTGAATATATAATGATATTTTATGAAAATACATGAGTTTGATCCGGTGATATATCCACGCAAGTTGTGGGTTGCAGTCAGTACAGATACATTTTCAGATAGATTTGAAGGTGTAAGTGAATGGGATGATACTGCTGATGCCATTGTGGACTGTGTTCGTGATAAACTGCGAAATTTGGGTGGTATTCTTGTCCGATTTGAAAGTAAGAATGCCATTACTATAGCAAATATCGCTCATGAAAGTTCACATATAGCGATGAACATATTTGATTATATAGGTGCAAAAGTGGATTTAGCTAATCAGGAAACATTCTCGTATCTTGTTGGATGGGTTGCTGACTGTATCAATCAGGTAAGGACTGGTAAATTTAAAGACTGAAATGGAGTCGGGAAAGTATAGGAAGTTGTTAAATGAGGTCTTTGGGCTTATGAAAGGCGAGAAACTGGATGCCGCCTTACAAGAGTCCAAAAGTGCAGCGCGTGTTGACGCTGTGCAGGACTTGATGCGTGCAGCCATTATACGATCTTCGATTTGTAAGTTCAATGGTACTCCTTACTATTTCAGTGGCCGGATATATGAAGAGATGGCATGGGATGATTTTGGTAACCTGATATATGACTTGATGCGTAAATGCAAAATGCCCAATGGTGATTATTCCCGTGTGGAGGGTGTACTGAAAGTCTGTAAGCGTGTGGTGGCAGGAAAAGCCTTGAAGCCTGATAATGCCATTGTGGTGTTCAATAACTGTGTGTTTGATATGAATGCTCGCCGTGCACATTCTTTCAACCGCCGTTGGGTACAGACTACATGCGTTCCCTATGACTACAAGCCGGAAGAGCATGTCTTTCTTTGGAGAATGTTCCTGGATGAAGTTTTGCCGGACAAAAACATGCAAAAAGTTTTGCAGGAGTTTCTTGGAAGTATTTTTGTTGACCGGCGTGTGGCGAAAATGGAAACTATGCTTGTTCTTCGTGGCTCCGGCTCCAATGGCAAAAGTGTAGTCTTTGAAACGATCATGGGCATACTTGGCCGGGAGAATGTCAGCAATTTCGGCATAGGTGCATTGATTACTGGAAATGAGAGAAAAAAAAATATCGCTTTCATTAATGGCAAGCGGTTGAACTACTGTTCTGAAATACAAGCGTTAGAGTTTGGTAAGGATAGTGACACGTTGAAGAGCCTTATCAGTGGTGAACCTACCGAAGCCCGGCCTATCTATGGCGATAACTTCACTGCTTACAATATTCCCCTGCTTATGGCAAATGCCAACCAAATGCCGTATTTGAAAGACTGGAGCTATGGAATGAGGCGGCGTATTTGCATTATTCCCTTTGAGGTGGAGATACCCAAAGCCCGGCAGAAAAAAGAACTGTCACGGGATTTGGAGGCCGAATACCCAGCTATATTCAATTGGATATTGGAAGGACGTGACCGTTTTATCGCCAATGGTTATAAGTTGACAGACAGTAAGGAGCTTGAAAATGTCATGGATGAATATCAGTCGGAAAGTAGTACCGTAATGAAGTTCATGTATCAAATGAACTATCTGTGCCGCTATGAGGAAATTGCCGATATTGAACCCAAATGGATGTCTTCGGCCATTCTGTACCGGAAATATTGCAAATGGTGTAGGGACAATAATGCCAAAGAAGAGAATGTGACAGTATTCGGACGTATTCTTTCGGAAGCCGGTTATCGTAAAAAAAGAACCCCGAATGGTCAGGTGTATGGTTTGTATGGAACAGCCTTGACGGAAAAACTCTATTATGAGAAACGGGAAGACCTACGGGGTAACTATAAGCAAAGGATCGCTAAACCGGTTTATCAAGATGGCAAACGATACGCTTATACCCATGAAGGGCTTGCGGCCTGCTTGTCATTGAGCATTTATCAAGTCCAGCGTTTGTTCCGGGAGAAGAAACTGGAGGGGACGTACCACATGGAGAAGAGAACAACTGTTTTTGACTTGGACGCTGTGGAGAAGATTATCAAACAATTAAAAATAAGAACCAAATAGTATGATCGCACCGGATGAATTTGCAGAGGTTATTGAAAAAATAGATAACCTACGGGGAGCATTGGAAATCCCTATGCCAGCTGGATTTCATGTAAATCAAATGAAGCGTGAGCTTGAAGAAGTATCAGACAAATTAAAACGGATTTACGTTGAGGAAGAAGACGAAAATCCATGGGAGGAATAAGCATGGCAGTAAAATTTAGACACAAGGAAACGGGATTGTTCTTTTGCAGGGCAAAGGGATTATCCCCTTCAAGAAGAGATTATGACAAACTTGGAGAAGAAGGTATTTTTAGGAAAAGGCATTTGTCTAAGCGAGGAAGAATCTACGAAAGCGCAACTGAAAATCAGAAACGGGATTGGATTGGTAAGAAACATGCAGATGAATTTGAAATAGTAAAAGTATGAAAAATATGAATCACATAGAGTTAAGTGTTGAGCTGATGTCTATTCTTCGGGCCTTGAACTATTCATGTGAATTGAAGACAATAGAAGGTAAGAGCATTGTAATGGATATAGCAGTGCAAGGAGAATTGTCTGTCAGACACCAAAAAATGATTGAAATGCTTCTTGGTGGATTTCTCTCTGAATTTTATTGGGTAAATGGGAAGCATCATATTTATATCAGAGAAGAGTGCAAAGGGCTTCTTCCTGATGATGATAGGTATAGTTGCTTGATTCATGAAATGAATAAAGTATCATCGGATGAAGAACGTATAAACTCTTACGGTAAGGAATACTTTTTTAATCTTGGAGATAGATTTGAACGTAAATTAAAAATAGGATTATGAGCAAAAAAACAAATGGTATTCAGGTAGGTAACTTTATTGTTACGAGGGATAATGGTAGTGAACATGACTGGATCAGTATTAAGGCAGTGTCAGGTTTTTGGAGTATGCGTTTTCGGGATGATAACGGAATGTTTTCCCGGATTCGGGAGTTAACCAACAATAAGGAACTTCGTGAATATTTGGAAACATGGATCAAAGTATGTTTCCTTATTAGTAATGCAACCCCTGACGTTAAGTTTATGGAAGAGTTTTTTAAAAGCTATTCTGATCTTACCGAACGGCTACGAGGCTTGCAGCAACCAGTATCACCGGAAGATGATGCCAAGATACTGGAAGAAGAGAGAAACATGAATAGTATCAAGGAAGGTATTAAGGAGGAACATAAAAATGAGGGTACCGACTGATAAGGAAATTGAAGAGGCCAAAGAATACCTCCGTCAACGTCTGGATGCGGAGCTATCCATGCGTACCAATCTTCAAATTGTAATGATCGAGGCGGCAAAGCAAATTATAGATATTTCATACCGGTACAAGATCAGCCCTGAACTATTCCGTTTTTCAGCAAACAGACAGTTGCAGGAGGAAGTGGATGCCATTATTTTATCCCTTCTTGAAATAATTGAAGACTATACTTATACTTTGGCAGTAGCGACACATGAGGATAATAAGGATGCAATCATAACATGTATAACGCGAGAATCATACGGCAAAACCTTCACACAACGTGCAAGAGAATATGCTGACCGGTTTTCAAAGGAGGTTGAAACGGCCATTGCCGCCGGATTACTACTGAACCTTTCCAAAGACAAATTACTTTCATCTATCAGGCAGTCGGTAAAAACGCCATTGCTTAATGAGCATGTACAGAGAGCTATTTCAAAGGGTTATCCGATTATTTCAAGACTCGGTGTTCAGGAGTCTTTTGGAGTAGGACGTACTGTAAGCTCTTGGACTGCACTGTCAGATTTGACGGAGTATGCTGTGGCAGAGGGTTGGATGAAGCATTGGGAATTGCAGGCTAAAGCCTGTGGAGCCGTAGGGTTCTTTGTCATGCGTGGCAGCTCCTATCCTTGTAACATTTGTGACGATGAAGTCGGATTTCATGTGGAATGGGACAAATTACCACCGTATCACGGTCATTGTAAATGCTTTGCCGTTCCCGTATCAGCAATATAATTATTTAACATACTAAATATCAGAATATTATGTTTGGATTATCATTAATCAGCACAAAGAAACTCAATCATCTTGCATCAGAATGCAGCAAACTGGCTATTGCCAATGTTGAGCTTTCAAAACAAAATGCGACACAATCTAAAACTATTATGGAACTTACTGGAGAAGTCCGGGTGCTAAATTCTAAAATCCTTCTGAATGAAAGTATCAATGATGATCTGCAAAAGAAGCTTAACCGGAAATATCCTCGAAAGCCTTATAATAAAAAATTGTATCGAAAGTAGTGTCATATTCAATTCATTCATTACATTTGCAATGTAGAAGCTGACTTGTTATAACACAAGCTTATCAACCAAATTGTTGAAAAAGTAAAGCCTCTGTCTATTTTATGTAGGCAGAGGCGGCTTTTCCTAATGTATAGTTACATTGGATTCAGAGCGCGGAGTACGGGATTGCTTTCGCGCTCCGCGTTGGTACAGATCATTTTGCATTACCCTCTTTATTTTCATTTTTCTTGATTTTCAGTTGATATAGCAAGTCAGCTTGTTGCTGTTCCTTATATTCACGCATGATACGATCCCATTCATTGTTTTTTCCATAGCCGGATTCTTCCGAGCCGGTTTCTTTTGATAAAATACCGGCACCGACTAATTGTACCAAGTTCGATACCAATTCGGCTGCATTTTGGTGGACGTATGGAACTGCCCACGAAAAAATTTTCAAATTGAGGAATTTGGTAAGTTGGCCTTTTTCTGTTCCATATCCGTGCAGGAACAGCCGTTTCATTTTGTCTATTGATTCGTCAAATTCCTTGCAGTCAATCATGGCTTTTTCCAAAGATGGTGAATAGATCAGCTTGATAGCAACACCCGGTAAATCTCCTGACTTTACTTCGGGAGGCATGACAACAAAACTCCCCATAAAAATCATTTTAAGTAATGTATTAATTTGAAGTTCAAATGATTGTGATGCTTCGGGACGATTCATAAAGCCTGCATCATCATCCTTCCCCATAGTGATAGCTTTTACCGCGCCATACATATCTCCCTGAATCTCAACATCTTCACCTTTAAGTAACATGATTGGAAATGCGTATGCCATATTGTTTTGACACAAATGGGAAATAGCCAGTTCGTACTTGTCGATATTATCTTGTGAAAAGCTCCAGCAGGCACCGTGTTTGTCCCGATAATATACAACCGGACATTCGGTAAATCCATGATCGTGTTCTTCCACTAATGTATATCCTTCAATACCGAAATACTGTTTCACTTTGTTTATTGCTCCGGCTATTCCCCTTTTATCCTGCCGGTAACGGTACATTTTTTTATTATCCCACACTTCCACCCAAGAAATGAGTTCCTTTCCCTCTTCGTCATAGTCGCTGTATCGCCGGGCAAACAGTGTCATTTGACCGGTTATGGAATCGTAGTGAGGATAAAGAGTGTCACCATCAAAATAGGAGAGATTCTTGGTGAACACCTTGCCTTCATTCATATAGAATACGATTGCTGCATCTCCCGTTATTTTTACACTTTTGGCATATTCGTAAAATGCAATCTCCATATTTTTATCCAGCCATCCTTTTTGAAATTCGAGAAATATTTCCCGTGAACTTTCATCAACTTTGGTATCGGTCAGCTCATGATGAATGTCATTGCCACATAGATGTACAAGTTGTTGGATAGTGATTATCATCTGAAAGGGAAAAGAAGCACGGAATACTTTCTCCCGGAAGAACCGTTTCTTCTCTTCGTCATATTTCAGTCTGTCCGGGTAAAACAATTCCGAATTGATCTTGTGCCCTGAAGGATAAAACTCACGGATAAAATCAGCCTGCGAAATGAGCTGCCATGTCAGCCTATCACTGTTGTTTGTGAACGATGCGTTTCTTAAATCGCTCGTAATCCTGCCTTGCAAGTAACCTTCGGGAGTAACCCTTGCAAAAGGCTTTTTTGTAAGAATCTCTGCTATCATATTAATCCTAAACCTTTTATGTGTTTGCGTTTATGTTTAATTTCAAAAATCATTCGCATAAGCAATGCTTCTATGAAGTCGGGAGAATGACCTACTAATTTTTTCATTATAATCTTCTTGATAATAGTCCAGCCTTTCTCTTCACTGTCTTCATCCTTTCGTATCGCTTTCCTTTCCTTGTCGAGAATCTGTCTAAGGGGAACTTTCTCAAACCCTTTGCCGGAGAACTTGCGTTCAAGAAGAGTCGGTTCAATGGAAATCTCCCGGTTGATAATTTTTTGTGCGAACAGATATGCCGCTTGTGATTTTAAATTCGCATAGATGTATTTGAATTTCTCTTCCACGGCTTCTTTGTTGTTGAATGGGATTGCATTCGGGAAAAAGCCTTTGAATATTTGTCCGAGTCCGTTAAGGTCATAGGTGAAGCATTCTTCTCTTACATGCCATTCTTCCAGCATCGCTTTTACGGTATCGACTGTTTTCTTGCTGTCAAGTTTGCAAACAAATATGTCTCTTATATGCCATCCTTCCCACAGCCACATGACAAGACTGTCGCCACCCTCAAATGCCGCATCACATGATACCCGGCGTATTCCATCACCTATCTGCATGGAATTGCGGTATAAGGCTTCCATGTGAGTCAGCTTTATTATATCATCTCCGGCAGCTTTGTATTTCCAGTTACCGTCAAGATCGCGTGCGCGTTGTTCGTCTGACTGGTTGACAAGGTTAGCCAAATAGGTCGGATCAGAAGACATCAGTTTTACATTATCGGAAAGTTTTGCTTCAATAAAAGTAACCGACTTGATAAACAGTTCTTGTGGTGTGCCATATTGCTCATACTCCGGCTTCCAGTAGGCGTGTATAATATCCTTGCATTGCTCATATACTTCCTCACGGGTATCTCCCCAATATATACCTGAAACATTGTCCCCGTCCATAAAACAATACCGGACTCTGCCATCACGTTCCGGGATTGGAAGACCATCTTCTCCGATCCACCAGTCAATGAATTTTGCAACCCAGCTGTCAGGATCAGGGTTACATGTTCCGATAAAGCGGTTACGGATATGAAAGGCGTTACGGTTACAAGTGATAAGGTATTTGAATTTGAGATATTCCATGTGGGTTATTTCATCCACACCTATATATGCGAACTGTTTACCTTGAAAACGCTTTTTGAAATCGTCAAGTGTGTCAGCATGATAGCTGAATTTTAAAAATCCACCTTTATAGAAATTCCAGCGCATGTCGTTTTTGGACTTGTTGTATTCCCCAAAATCATCATATAAGGTGGATGATGTTTCTACCATATCAGAGAGATCGTCTATCTCATGCCGGAGAAGCACAGAACGGAAGTTTTTATTTTTTATATCTTTCAATGTTTCCATAAGAAGAGTAAAAGTTTTACTTCCCCCACGGCATCCCCCACAGATGGTAATATCAGCCGGGGTGGAGAGCATGTTTTCCTGCCCTCCACCTTGTGCGATTATCTTATTCGGATTAGGAATTTTCCTATCCGCGTCCCTTAACATTTGGATATATTCATAATCAAGCACCAAACTGGCATTAACCGTTTTTATTCCACTATATTTCTCCATAAAAAGAAAACCGATCCTCACATTACACATGTGGAGACCGGCCTATAAGCTCTGATTCTAATATTGCAGTACAAAAATACGCATAAAGAGTATTATTTTCTACATTTTAATAGAAAATAATATCAAAAATGTTTTGAGAAAAGAAATCCAGTACATATATTTGCAACGAAAACATGGAGTATGATAAAAGTTAGTGCGGATAAAGATGCAGATCAAAGGGAAATATACAACAAGATAGTTTTATGTCCGATATGCGGTCAGAAACTAACTGATATAAGCTATGTCAATGGTGTTGTTATATTGAGAGTGAAGTGTCGTAGATGCAAGAGCTACATAAATGTGGATATTGTAGGTACAAAGTAGTTTTCAGGATAATATCGCGGAGTGGAGCAGCTGGTAGCTCGTTGGGATCATAGCCCAAAGGTCATTCGTTCGAGTCGAATCTCCGCAACAATAGTTGGAGTTGCTGCATTGTTTCTCCCTTCGATGCGGCGTATGGGGATAAAGGGAGAATATGGAAAGATGGCAGACGTGGTGTATGCGCCGGACTGAAAATCCGGTTAAGGTGATTCGATTTCATCTCTTTCCACAAAACCTATACGGTGTGGTTCGATTCCCACAGGTACGCCATAATGGGGGTATCGCAGGTCAGGTGAGTATAGGTATATTGTCCGGTTAGCTCAATAGGTAGAGCAATACACTGTTAATGTAAAGGTTGGTAGTTCGATTCTATCACCGGGCGCAATGAAGCGGAGATAGTTCAGTTGGAAGAACGTCAGATTCCAAACCTGATTGTCGGGGGTTCGAGTCCTTCTCTTCGCGCATATTGAGATATGGTGTAATGGCAACACAGCAGATTTTGGTTCTGCTATTCAAGGTTCAAATCCTTGTATCTCAACAAATGGCGTATTCGACTAACGGTTAGGTCGTCACCTTTTCACGGTGGAAACCAGAGTTCGATTCTCTGATACGCTACACAAAATGAATAACGTCCGAAGTACAAGGGAAATGCGGTGGTTTCACAGAGATGTCTTGTAGGCCGCATATTGGAAGTATGGGTGAGTGAACGATACCACCTCTTTGCTAAAGAGGCAAGCTGAAAGGCTTCGGAGGTTTGAATCCTTCTACTTCCGCAAAACGGGTAGTTACCGAAGTGGCAAACGGGATAGACTGTAAATCTATTGGCTTTCGTCTTCATTGGTTCGAGTCCAATACTGCCCACTATTAAATGAAAAATAAGACCAAAGAGTCAGATTGATGCAAAAAGCATTGTCTGACTCTTTTTTTATTCAACATAAACACAAAATAAACACGATGGAACAAGAAAAAATCTTATCCACATTAAGCGAGAAACTTGGAGAAACCAGTTTTTCACCGCAGACATTACAGACGTATATAGAACTTAATCCCATAGCCGAAGGTTCGGAGCCTGACGAGGCTTATTGGAACAAAGCAGTGGGTTTTCTGAAAGGGATGCAAGGGCAATACAACCACGATGTCGCAACCAAAGTTGAGGACTTTAAGAAAAACTATAAGCCCCAACCGACTCCCCCGACACCTCCAACTCCACCGGTACCACCGAAAAACGATGATGAACTGGAGAAGAAGCTGAAAGAATTAGAAGCACGTTTAGATGCAGAAGACAGCAAAAAGGTTCAAGCTGACCTGCTAAAGAAAGTTACGGCTGCAATGAAGGCCAAGCAAGCGAATGATGATTATGTGTTGAGCAAGACCTTACAAGGGGTAACTTTCGATACCAAGAAAACTGTGGATGAACTGGTTACTGAATTTCTGCCGAAATATGATGCAGAATATAAAGCGTGCAGGGGATATGGCACTGCCCCAAGAACTTCTGACGGTTCAGGTGGAACACAACACAATGCAGCCAGCAGATACTTTGAACGTAAAGGCAAGAAGGAAGGCTGGAAGAAGAATTGAAATTATTAACTCTAAAACAGTAAATGTATGGGAACAATGGGTAACACGTTTGATGTGAACACTGTGAAATACGGACATGCCCGTAAAGTGTGGCGTGAAATCCGTCACCGTTATCCGGGCGGTGGTATGGTGAGTAACATTTCCGATTGGGTTGCGGTTGGCAAGATTCCTGCCGGTACAGCAGTGAAGTTTGATCTTTCAGGCAAGACTTTTAAAGCCTATACGGACGAACAGATTAAGGCGGCTGAATCAGATATTACCACTCTTGGTATTAATGGCTATTTGCAAGAAGATGTTCTTGTAGCCAGTGAAAACACGAAGGCCAGTGGGACAGTAGTCTATGCCGGAGAGATTTATCAGTACATGTTTGACGAAAAAGTGGTTGCTATCCTGCAAAAGATTACTACACTTCCTCAAATTGTATGGGTGCAGTAGAAGAATTTGAAAATAACATTTAAAACACGACAATTGTATGAATACACTTCCTATTGATTTGTACAAGGTTATCGAATATGGGCTTGGTGGGGACACTTGGCAAGAATTTATTGACCGTTACAAGGAGAAGTATGACCTTCTCCAAATTGATGGTTTTGAATTTGAAGCAACCAAGTTGGATTATACTTTCTCCCAGCTTATTACGAGCCTCGGCGTTAAAACGCTGCCAGCTTACGTTGATCCGGAAAGTCCGGGCTATGAAGCTGCATTGGGAGAACTCGAAGGACGGACGGGTAACATCCCGACTCAAAAGAAGTTCTATCGTTTGAACCGTGTGACTGTAAGACAACAATTACAACTGTTGCAACGGGTAGGCATGTCCGCATTGACGGAAGAGATGCAGAATGTATTCTTGGGCTTGCTTGATGAAAGTGCTGACGGTCTTATCGGATCGTATTACAATGCGCTTACTCACCAGCGAATGAGAATTGTTTCCACGGGTAAGTTCACTATTGATACTGATAACAACCCACGTGGCTTGAAAGGTATCACTATTGATTTTAATATCCCTGAAAACCATTATCAAGTATTGACCGGTACAAGCCGTTGGTGGATTAAGGATGAACATATTCCGGCAAATCAAGGCTCTGCCTCTGATCCGATTATGGATATAAAGAACAGAGTGAAAGAGATTCGCCGTAAATATCATTATTTAGGCAAGATTAGGATGGAACTGGCGCAGGACTTGTGGGATGATTTAATGACTCATACCGCAGTTCTTAAACGTATCGGTCATTCCCTCTATCCGACTGTTACGGATGATAGTACAGTTATTGCCAATGCACAGAATGAAGATGAAGACCGGCTGAAAGCCATTTTCAAGAAATTGGTTAAGGTGGATGAAATCGTACCACGTGACAGCTATGCTTTTGTTGATAAACCCGGTAAGGATACGGACGGACAGCCTGATCTTATCACTGAACAAGTGGAAAATTTCAAGGCTACCAACATTGCATTCATACCGGTAGGTCAGATCGGTACCATTCAAGGTGTGGAACCTTTGACTTTGGGTTACGAGGCTAACAAGGTTGCTTCTTATGACGGTGGACGTTTGAAACTGACACAGAGAGCCAATCCTGAAACTCATTCAATTTATATTGAAAGTGAAGCTGCCCAAATGTGTGTACCGAGAATGCCGCAGTATATGTTTATCTCTACTGTGACCGTGTAAGTCTTAACTTCATGCAAGAATGAGTGAGGAACTTTTTCATACGGAAGATATGACCATTGAGGACTTTTTGAGTGGCGCAACCGCTTATGAAATAGCGGATAACGCCCTCAAAAGGGTTCTTGTCAAGCGGAAAATCGCTTTTGGAACAATGGTAAGTGAACTGACTGAAAGACAGCTTGATCTTGCCACTGCCGATATTTACATGTGGTGTGCAAGCACTCCAAGCAGTAAGAATGATACCGAAGACAGTGACGGGGGATGGAAGCATAAGGAAGGGGGTTGGCAGACCAGCGCATACGACAAGCGACAACTACGTGAAATGGCGAAAGAACTGTATGAAAAATGGGATGAAGAAGTTGTAAAGGGTAGTAAAATCAGAATTGTCAATTTTTGAGTATGAAAGTGAACAATCCACGGCATCCGCACAAATGTACTGTTTACCGAATTATAGGTGAGGATTCTTTCAGTGATGGTAAGAAAGTGATCTTGTATGAAGGTATATGCCGAAAGGAAGGTAGTACAAATTTGAGAACATTCAAAACTGATAATGTGATAAAAAGCGATTATCTGTTGAGCCTTCCCGAAATTGTTGAAGGGATATTGGCCGGTGATTTGATAGATGTTACGGACAGACAAGGCACTTTCACTCAATGTATGGTTACTGATAGCTATGCTGGAAATTTGGGAACAACTGTGTATTTCAATCTTGCAAAGAATTAACCTATGGATAACCGGAGTAATGACATATTGTTTGACGAAGGAATGAAAAAAGCAAAGGAACTTGTTTCAGGATATATCTTTAATGTCTTGATTAAATGTTGTGAAGACCTTATCCAAGATGCACTTGATAATAAGTCTGGCTTTCGGAATCTTACGGGTAATACAATAACCAGTTATGCGTGCGGATTATTCATGGACGGTAGATTTTCCTATTTCGTTTGTAGTGGTGATTCAATGAAACAGCCGGTGAGAGTGAAGCTGACTAAAGGTGAAACATTTGTAGGTGTCAGTTATGATAATCAGAGCAGACGTTTTACCGGAACGGTGGAAACTGATAAGGGGTATGGTGAAGCATTCTCCTTTGATTTCTTGAAAAAATATAAGTCAGAATCACGTAAAGGGTTTGAGATAGTAATGTGTACGGGTACTGAATATTCAACCTATTTGGAGAATGTGTTGAATGCAGATGTTCTGACCGGAACATTTCAAAGGGCACAAAACACATTGTTCAAGAACTTTAAACCAATGAGATAATGGGACGGATAGTTTATAGACGTATGGATATATTAAAACAAATCGCTGATGCAGTAACCGGCATTAGTGAAAAAGTTTTTATAACAGATCGTCCGGCTGCTGAACAAAAGGCAATGAAGGACTTTGTTGTTATCCGGCTGCCACAAACTATCCAAGATAAAGGAAGTACCTACCAAGACACTTACTGTCAGATAAACGTCTTTGCGCATGATCGCTCAAACGGTATTGAGAATACAGTCCGTTTGGATGAAATGCAAATGGAAGTGGTTTCAAAATTTCCAATAGTGACGGAATTGTTTTCAGCTGTAAGTCCACGATTACTTCCCGGAGGAAATGACGGACTCGGTTTTCATTCTTTAATTATACAAGCGAAGCTAATAATAAACAAATGACACAAACTTAAAAAAATACGATTATGGCAGAGATTTCTATTACTACCAAACTGGAAGAGTTAAAGGTGCTCTTTAATCAAATGAAGGAGGTTTATTATGTGTCCAAAGTCAATAGTGACCTCGCAACTTTAGCGGCTTTTGATATGGAGCTACCGGTACTCTCTGATGGAGTTACATTTGATACCGGAGCTGCCGATGTTTCCAAGATCAAGTTGACAACCGGTGCCACTTGGACTTCCGTTGCTAATGCCGGAGATTCCGATATTCAGTTTCAAGTACCTTCCGTGGCAGGAAAAATCAATGACTTGTTACTGAACAAGAAAGCGGAAACAGTGACTATGACTACTACGATTGATGGTGAGACTTATGAAGGTGAAGGTTACAATATTGAACCGAAGAAAGTAACCGGAGGACTCTTCATGCGTAGTGAAGACCGTCAAACAGCCTTGTTCTTACCGAATATCGAGGGGTATAGCAACCTCGTCAGCGAGCAGGACAAGCCGGGGTACTTTAATGTATCTGTTTCTCCGTTGAATGATGCTAAGGGGGCCTCTATTTACATTTTACGTAAAAAAGCATCCGACTAAAAAGTTTAGGATATAACACTTTGCAAAATTCATATCAGCGAAAAGGTGGTGAGCTACTTGATACCGGCCACTACCTTTTTTTTCGTATAAAACACAATAAAGTATGACAAAAGAAAACAATATAACACTTCCTAAATCGGAGGATGAAAAATTATTGAATGATGTGATGGAAGACAGTGTGGATTATGTGGAAGTCCGAGGAAAGAAATATGGCATTTCGTGGCTGAAAAGAGGGACTATACGCAAATTCACCAGTACGATGCAGAAATCAGGGAATGATGATAAGATCAGCTGCCAATGTGCAGCCGCTATCATTTTGAATGGATATTGGAAAATCAAGTTCCTCTATCCCTTTTTGTGGCGTTGGTTCTTTTATATCAAACAATATGGAGATCATGAGCTGATGAAGGTTATAGCTGTCGGCAAAAAAAAAATTCCAGTGGAAGACTACTTGACAGCTACCATATATCTGACCGCGATGAAGGACACGATGATGACAATGACAAAAGAGGAAGCAGAGCATATCCTTCACGAACCAGCTACGGACAAACGTGGGAAATAGGCAAGTCCTATCCGTGGTTGACAGAGCCTTTGAGACTATTTGGGATTCCAATAAGTAAACCTTTGTTTGGTATTTATTGGGTACTTACAAATGCACAAATTGAATTGTTGGCAATGGATGTGTCTATTGTGGTTACAGATTGTGACAAAGACAGCAAGGGAAAGAAACACGATACAAAAAACTTCAAATCCCCTTCCGTAAGTGATATAGAGGATGCTGCCAAACGCTGGAAAGACAAGTATGGCAATGGAGAAACAGCAATTAATATCAATGATTATAAGTAATACAAACACAATAATATATGGCTGATCTTGGAAACCTTTACTTCGATATTTTATTCCGTGATAAGACAGCGGAACAACGTAAAAAATTGAAAGCGGAAATCACCAAAGACTTGCAGGCAAAACTTGATGTGGGTTTTGACAAGAAGAAGTTGGTTGGTGATATGAAGACTTTGCTTCAAAGTGAGAAGTTTAAGATCAATGTGGTAGTGGATAAGGCCAGTACCACACAAGCTGTTCGTGCCGCCTTGCAAGCCGCCGGGTTGAATACAAACTTTACAGCAAGTGATTTACGCGCCGCCAAAGCCGCAGCCATTCAAACCAAAGCGGAAGCTTCTGCCGCAGCCGCACGTGAGCTTGCGCGACAAAGAGCCGCCCGTGCCGCCAAAGCGGAACTGGATTTGGCTAATGCCCGTGAGAGATCAGCCAATGCAGCAAGACGGCACATGACAGCCACTCTCAATATGAATGGAGCAATGAACAGTCAATTGAGTATTGTCGGACAATTAAGAAATGAATTTTTGGGGCTATACTCCATTTATGCAGCACAGAACTTTTTGCGTGCAGTGGTTGATATTGGTGGTGAGTTGGAAAATCAGAAAATTGCAATGGCCTCTATTCTGCAAGATGAAGGCAAAGCTACAACCATATTCAATCAAATTAAGAAACTGGCTGTTGCTTCTCCATTCGGGATTATGGATTTGAATCAGTATGCCAAGCAACTTTCCGCATATTCTATACCATACAATGAATTGTATGATACCATGAAAAGGCTGGCTGATATATCAGCCGGTGTAGGTGTTGATATGGGGCGTATCATATTGGCCTACGGTCAGATAAAGGCTGCTAAATTCTTGAAAGGAACGGAATTACGACAATTGACGGAAGCGAACATTCCTATGGTGGATAAACTGGCCGAGCGATTCAGCAAGTTGGAAGGCCGCATTGTCAGTACCGGTGAAGTGCTTGATATGATCTCGAAAAAGAAGGTTACGTTTGAGGATGTAAAAGATGTTCTTTGGGAACTTACGGATGATGGTGGCATGTTTAATAACATGCAGGAAGTTCTTTCAGAATCAGTTAAGTCCAAATGGAAGAACTTGGCTGATACGATTGACATTATGCTTGGTGATATTGCGGAGTCAATGGGTAGTACATTGAAATGGACTGCCGAAAGCCTTACCACCCTTGCACAAAATTGGAAAGAAGTTGTACCGGCTATCGAAGCTGCCGTTGGAGCCTTTGGAGTATATAAGGTAGCTACATTTGGCGCAAACCGCTTGATTGGGAATGAAAGTGCGGCTCTTATAAAAAGTACGCTTGCTGCCAAGCAAAAGGCAGCAGCCAATCTTGTTGTCGCATCCAGTTATCGTACACTTACTAATGCGGAAAAAGGACTTATAGCTTCAAGTAATACTATGACAACCGCAGATTGGAAAGCGTTGGCAAGTAGTGGAGCTTTAACTAAGGAGTATGCCTTGCGGTTAATGGCACTTGGAAAATTGAAATCAGGACAAGCCGGTCATATTGTGCAGCTACTTGGTATATCTCGTGCTGAAATGTCGGCTGCACTTTCAACAAGTAAATGGCGTGTAGCCATGATCTCATTGGGTTATGGTATAAAACAAGTAGGAGTTGCATTAAAAGGTTTGCTTTTTAATCCATACATGCTTTTGTTTACTGGGCTTACTGCTATTGCTGAATTATGGTATAAGTCCGGGCAAAAGGCTGACGAGATGAACGAGCGTATTTCCGAGTTGACAACAAGAGCACAAGACGGTTTCAAGAACCTAACGAAAGAAGCTCAAAAATTTGCTGATGTTGATCCTTTTAAAGCGAATGATGCCTCACTGATTTCTTCCATTGAAGAAATGAAAACAGCATTAAAGGATTATTCCCCGGTTTGGGCAGACACTTTTAATGAAACGTTTAAGACTGATGATGAAGGAAATACAGTTAAAAGTCTTGCAGAACAATATATATTGCTTCGGAATGCTTTGAATGATACAAAAGAGGCTTATAGACTGCTTAATGACATAAAAGGTACGTCTGAACATGCCAATGAAGCGACTGACGGTTATTTTGATGACAGCTTTCTTGGAAATATCAATGACTACATCAAAGCGGAGGAACGGGTAAATAAGATTATTGGTCGCATGTCAGGCAGCTATATCGAGTATTCTACCGCCATGCAGAAAGTTATAACCAAACATGATGATTTTGCTAAAGCAGCTTCGGGTAAACCGTTGAAAGAGCAGCTTTCCATTCTCAAAGAATACCCTAAAGCGTTGGCCAGCCTGAATAATGAGTTGCCTTTCACTGGAGGATATAGAGATGATATTTTTCAATTGCGGAAAGCGTGGAAAAATTCTAAGCGTATTTATATGGAAGATGTATTGCCGGATATGAAGGACTTCCTATCTGGGTACAAGTCGAGACTGGAAGCTGCCGGCTGGGATTTGGACAATTTGAGTGATGCGCAGAAAATAGCTATCGGTTTGGATATAAGTTCTTTCTTTGATACGTTCGAGAAGATGCCGAAATATATGCGAGACTTCTTTAACGAGAAGACTCTTGAAGAAGAGTTTAATATCAAGATTAATGCTGAATATACAGAAACCAGTCAAAGTTTTTCTGATTTGCAGAAAAAGTTCAATGAAGCTACAGATGGGCAATTTGAAGCCCAAATAAAGGTTTCCACAGATTCAGAGAAAATCATTGAAGGAATACAAAAAGCGTACAAGGAAGCGAAAGAGACAACAAATCAATTGAAGCCGATATTGATTAAGGCTGGAATAGATTTATCAGGTATTGGAACCATTGACTTATCAAAGATTCCTGATTGGCAGAAGCAAATTGTATCAGATTATAAAAAGGCTTTCGACATAATGCAAGCCGGCGAGAAAGGAGCCAAAGAAATCGGTTTTTCTCTCACTGATCCAAGTAAGGATAAGAGCAAAAAGGATGCCTTCGCCGAAAGATTGAAAGAACGGGTAAACTTACTAAAGGAGGCATATTCTGAATATAAGAAGTGGATTGACATTGTTGGAAAGAGAGAAGCTGCCAATAAGGTTAAAGGATCGGGTATTTTTGACTCCTTATTCAAAGGTAAAGAACCTGTGAATATTGGCAATTATCGGGATGAATTGAATAAGATTCTTAACCAGCTTGACGATAAGACCGAAGAGCGTAGAGAATTGAAAGTTTCTATACGGAAAGTCCTTTCGGATATTGATGCCAATGATATGAAAGAAGCTTCGGATAAGGTTACAAAAGAACTTGAAAGGTACGTATCTGATGTTTCAAAGAAATGGGATATATACAAACAACTTATCAATGCCGGGGCAAGTAAGAAGGATGCTTCAACTTATGCTTTTGGTTTTTTGACTGATTATGAGAATGAAGCGCAATATTTAATAGATACAGTACAAAAGAAACTCAAAGAAAAAGGTGTTGATCTTCCATTCACTTTGAGTGACGATGAAGCAAAAAGTATATTAGGAGGTAAAGACAGCCCATTATATAAGCAATTTTTTAAGGTGTGGAAGGATGCTAAAGAGGCATTTGAGAAAGATAAGGTAAGTATTGCACTTGATGATACAAAGGTTATTACCAATGCAAGATCAACGATAGAAAAGATACGAATATTAAGTGAACAGTACGCATCAAAGACTGGATTAAATGTTGGAAAAAATGGGGAGTTGGTTGGTGATACGTCAGGTCTAAACAATGTTCAGAAGGCTTACCTTGATGAATATAATAAGAAGCTGATTGAATTAAAATCGACCTTATTACAATTGTTACCTGAATGGGAGAAAATATTTGGAGATAAAGAGCAACGTTCATTCTCTGATTTGAAAGAGGCTGAACGCATCGCAAGGGAAATCAAGAATAATGCAAAGGTTTCCTATGATAGCGATGGAAGGCCTAATGGATTTACTTCTTTTTTCACGAAAGATGATGGTAGTATTGAAAATGTTAAGGGGGCTTATTCTTTGTTGGATAAATTGATAAAAGCTATCCCCCAGTTGCAAGATGCACAGTTGGCTGTAAATCCATTCAAAACCTTAGCGAAGAATGTAAAAGAACTTTTTACTTCTGAAAAAGGTAGCGACAAACTGGAAAAGAAAATCGGACGGTTGGGAGAAAGTGCCGCTGAAAGTGCTGATCTTGTCGGCAATTTTGCAGGGCAAATGTCCTCCATGTTCGATGCTTTGGGCAATGAGGGCATGGCCGACACGATGGGCAATGTGCAGGATGCCATGTCTTCTATAAGCAATATCGGGCAGGGATTTGCCAAAGGTGGAATAGTTGGTGGTATTGCTGCCGCTGCCGGTGAAGCTGTAAACTGGATTGGGAAGATAGCACAAGCGCATGATAAGAAACTCGATAAGGCTATTGAAAAGAGTAAACTTCGTGCTCAACAGTTGCAATATATATACGAACAAATTGACGGTATTCTTGAACGTTTCTTGGGCAGTGGCACGGAACTAAAACTTGTAGATGCAGAAAATGACCGTACCCGGTTGAATCAATTAAATAATCAGATTGAGGCAATACGCAATAAGGGAAAGATCAACATCTTCGATTTGATGTCTTTGCAGAAATATAAGCAGGAGGCGGAAAAACTTCAAAAACGTGTTTCGGCATACGATGAAGGTGGTGCATACGGGTATCAACGTGCCTTGATGCAAGAACAACTTTCAGAGTTGGAGAAACAACGGCAAGCTGAAATTGATAAAAAGAAGACGGATGATAGCAAGGTAGCTGATTATGAGAATCAGATTGCGGAGATGAAACAGCAAATAAAGGATTTTGCCGAGGAAACGGCTGAATCTCTCTATGGTATTAATTTGAAAGACTGGGCTTCGCAGTTGGGAGATGCCTTGTATGAGGCATGGCAGAAAGGCGAGGATGGTGCCGAAGCTTTCAAAAATAAGGTTGCCGACATTATGGGTGATGTTATGAACTCCATTCTCAAAATAAGTATTTTGGAACCGGCCATGCAACAGCTTCAGAAGATGCTTTTCGGTGAGGATGGAATGAGTGGTTATTTCGGCAAGGATTTTTCCCTTGACGAAAGGGAGTTGGAAAGTATTGCGGACTATCTAATGGGGGTGAGTGAGAAAACCGATGATTACTATTCCATGCTTGACAAGCTGAACAACTATATGGAAAAGAAATATGGTATCAGCATGAAAGAAGAGGAAGAAGAAAATGGAAGTGGGTTATCTAAAGGCATACAGAATGTTACTGAAAATACCGCTAACCTTTTGGCTTCTTATATAAATGCAATCCGGGCTGATGTGAGTGTCAAACGGGAGTATGTACGCAGATTGGTTGAAGAATTGTTCCCGGCCTATAATGTAATAGCACAAGCACAATTGCGACAACTGACAATGATACAGATAAATACAGCAAAGAATGTGGAATTTGTGGAAGAGATCAGAGATATACTGCATAGGAATATAAACGGTGTAAACAAATTTAATGTATGATTATGAATAGATTGAATAGTGAATTGAGAGGTCATGCCGTATCGTATGGCCTCTGCACACAATGGCAAGGTGACTGGCAAAACAATAAAAGCCAGCAAGAACTAATTGAAATGTATATACGAGGCATTGATTTTTGTATTGAGCACGATTATCCGACAGTGGAATATATAAAAGGTAATTTTGACCGGAGTCTGCTTCATCAAAACCATATTTTTGTTGATGAACCAGTGACCGGAGGTGACAACGGTGTATATGTGCTGAACGGTAAATGTTCAGGCAAATTTTCTTTCAGCAAATTTACAGCCGCTACTCTCCATTTGCGGCATGATAGTGAATTGACTCTTGAAGTGGAGGATTGTGCCAAAGTTTTTGTGAGTGTATATGATCGGGCTATACTACATGTAAGGCAAAGCGATATGGCTAAAGTTTATGTATATGTTCATGGCAAAAACTGTAAAGTTGAAGCCGATGGCAATGTCATGGTAAGATATAAAATGAATGTGGACTAACACACGTTCTGCAATATCTTTATTTACAGCCTTTTATATTTCTAAATTATTGGAACGGTATCATAAATGACAACCAACATCTCGTCACAATACGGTAGATACGCGCATTATTTATATTGTGTCTAAATTTTAGAGTAAATGTAACTGTTTTTATTTACCGATTCTTACCGTTTGTTACTGATGTTTACCGAATTTATTTTCTTGATTTTTAGGTTGTTGTATGGCAAAAATATCGTCTTTATATTTGCGCCGGAAACAATGCTGTTAGGTTCATTACGTGGTTGTCATGAACTGGAGTAAAATATTATAGGGCATTCTCTTTGAGGCAGACAACCACATTAGGCTTCATCGGGATTTGCCCTTTCTCTTTACTATTATGTCAAGCGTGACTATTATACTAAGGAGGGTTCAGTAGGTACGAGTAATGGCGTATTGGGGTTCGATTCCCTGCCTACTACAAGATCGGACAAAATAATTCCCCAAAAGCGGAGATGTCCGAGCCGCTGATGGGGAAAACATTAACTTTATAGTGCAAAGATATGGAAAATTTTAATCAGTTAATACCTATTGATGAGGGAAAAGGTAAAAAAAGAACAATGACCTCCTTGCAGATTGCAGAAATTACGGGCAAAACTCATTCAAATGTAATGCGAGATATTCGCAATATCCTTGAACAACTGGAAGAAAAACATAAATTCAATTTTGAATTGATGTTCAAAATCACAAAGTTAGGGAATAACGCAGAAAGAAAAGATCCTTATTATCTTCTCACTAAAAAAGACTGCTTGCTTCTCGCAAGTGGTTATGCTGTCTCTTATACACATCTGACGCTGCCGACGACTTAATAGGTGTAGAT
>ENA-OZCN01000081-OZCN01000081.1-human-gut-metagenome-genome-assembly--contig:-NODE-81-length-17463-cov-5.486098_pt1 | contig 17463 bp, 7 predicted proteins | sample MGYA00244081_ERZ653568 | MGnify/ENA primary metagenome ERZ653568 (study PRJEB26926, sample SAMN06164968) | human gut metagenome | biome: ENVO:00009003; feature: ENVO:2100002; material: ENVO:00002003...
TCTACACCTATTAAGTCGTCGGCAGCGTCAGATGTGTATAAGAGACAGGTATAGACTATCGGAACTACAAGAATACAAGGCGCCTACAATGACACTTAAAAGTCCCATCTTAAGAATTCTATTCATACGCTTCCTGTTTTTTATGTTAAACGATTCTTTTATTGCCTGTTACTTTAAAGTAAAAGCATATTCTCTGATACAAAGATATATATATTTTGCACAAGTTGTATTTATTTTAGGATAAAAAATACAACTTTTAGTCAAAACAGGAGTTGATTGCTCTATAAACGCTGAGATTGGGTGGTAATCCTTTATATATTCTTACTTTACGGCTATTCTTTTCCTATTATCTCCGCCAGGAAAGTTTCAACCTCTTTCCATGAATAATAAGGAACCATTTTGCTCTTCAACGGCAGTGTCACTTCACACTCGTTCAACAGAAATTTCACCAGTATATCATTCTTCTTATCGCGATAGAAAATCAGTTGAAGATTAGCTCCCATAGGAGAAACCCGGTAATCTTGCCAGGCAAGATGAAACTTCTCCATATCCACCTCCTGATTACTACATCCTTCTATCTGCATCAAAGCAAGCAGACGAATGAGATGAGTATCATGTCCGAAACGGAGATCGGCCGCAGGGGTTCCTTTCTCTATGGCGGCATCCGCACTTTCCAGGATATTACGCAGCAAAGGTACGGCACAACGAGGCATCAGGCCGCCATTGAGCGGAGCAGCAGCATTGCAAACATACATGCGGGCATTCACTGTCTTCCAAACTCCTACTAATTCCTCATATTCAAAGATATCATAGAAAGACAAATCCAACTCAACATTCTGCATATCAGCGGCAATCCAATAAAGGCTGCGCATCATGGCGTCTTGATCCGTTATCGCTTCAGGCTTCACAAACAGGGAGGCCATCAGACGTTCGGGACGGACGTTCTTTTTTTCAAACTCTCTGAAGCTACGCCTCCACGGAGCCTTCTCAGAAGCAAATTTCTCACCTTCGGGGGATGTATAGGCGATATAATCCATATACCGATGGTAAGCTCTACGGTTTACTTGCAGGCCAGGATTCAGTTCTTTCAGGCGTTCGGTGAAATAACTCATACTCATGGCACAACGCAGGGAAGTGGATGAGCGGGCGTCAATGAAAGCGTCCCCCCGAAATACTTGCGGAAAGTTATGATACATCCGTTCGGCTATCTCACGGTGCTGGCGCTCGCCAAGTGGGGTGATACTTCCACTACATCCGCGGGCATCTTCCCAAACCTTATGCAGACGTTCGCGGACATCCACGCCAAGGGGGGTCAGTTCGGAACATTGATAAAGGGAATCAAAGACGCAGATAACTTCCGTATAACGCTCATCCGCCGTCATCCAGCGGGAACCGTGACGACCGTAGTGACTGATGTAGAAAGGCTCATAACCAGTAGGGGCAGGAGTATAGGTGGATGAAGGAACAGGATAAGCATAATAAATACTTCCTGTCTGCTCCGGAGTTAATGCAGACTGGGAACGAGCTGTGAAAGTACACAGCAAATACAAGATAAAAATTATGCTTTGTCTCATCTTCGTGACGAATTTAAGTTATTAATATGAATCAGTAGCTTGTAGCTTATCACTTTTATTTCTTTATTTTCAGATTACGAACATCCCTCTGCCCAATGCCTTCTGCTGCCTGATCGGGACGGATATCTCCCCAAGTAACGGTGCAATCATCTATCAGAATATCAGATGCCGTATCGATATAAAAACCATACGTCTTATCATGGATAAACCCTTCGCCCACACACGGACGTTTATCATAGATACCACCCTCATAAGCCGTACGCTTTTGCAATAGCAGGTCTACGTCTTCAAAGTAGATATGATTCACTTTGTCTTGTGTATCCCCACCTACAAAGATGCCGTTCTCGCTGGTGCATTTGATATTTGAAAAGTAAATACGGCTCACCTCTCCGCAACGTCCTTCGGTAGCTCCCTTCGGGAAACGCCAGCCGGCATCCTTATGATTGCCTACGGCACGCGGATAGGAAGTCACGTAAATAGGTTCCGCCTTTCCCCACCAGACATCAGAGAAGAACATGCAATCCACAATCATATTAGAGAAAATCACATTGGTAACCGTTCCTTCATCCCGGTTCTGAATACCGATGCCACGGTTACTGTTCTTAATGATACAGTTATTGAACAGTACATTATTAATCTTATCCATATTTTCCGAACCGATCTTGATGGCACAGGAACGGGAAACCATAGTACAGTTGGTTACAACTATGTCTTCGCACGAACCGTATTCTTCAAACTCACGACGATTCTTCAGACAGATGCAGTCATCACCCGATTCGATATGGCAATTGGCTATGCGCACATTCTTGGAATGGTCTACATCGATGCCGTCACCGTTGCGTATCTTCAAGTTATTCAGGATAGAGATGCCATCGATGGAGACATCGTTGCAACCGATGAGATGAACCGTCCAATAGGCACTGTTGCGGATTGTCACATCACGGATCACTGTTTTCTCTATATTGATAAGCGTCAGTACATGCGGACGGGGATCAAAGTCGGTCACCGGTTTCAGTTCATAAGAGTCTTCCAGTTCCTTACCCATAAAGGAGACACCGTTTCCATCTATAGCTCCTGTTCCGGTGATGGATACCTCTTTCAGATCTTGACCATAAATCCACATCATGCCTTCACCACGATTATCACGGAAAGCGCTCAGTGTATAGGCAGCCTCATCAGGATTGGCAAGCAGACAGGAATTAGGTTCCAGATGCAGTTCCACAAATGAAGCCAGATGGAAAGGGCTGCACATGAAAGTACGCCCTGCCGGAACCAGTACCGTTCCGCCACCCGATTTGGAACACTGATCGATAGCAGCTTGTATGGCCGCGGCGTCATCGGTGACACCATCACCTTTGGCTCCGTAGTCCATAATGTTATAAATAGTCCCTCCGGTCTTCGGAGTGCCGCATGCCCCTAACAGCAAGATGCTGCACAGGACAAACAAAAATGCTTTTGCTCTCATATAAGTTATCTTTCTTAAAATTAGTAAGCTACGGGCTACGAGCTGCAAGTTACGAGCTACAAGCTACGAGTGCTGCGCTATATAGTCCTATAAGCTATCAACTATTATTTTATACTAACATACCGGAAGGCACTTGTAGCTCGTAGCATGTAGCTCATCACTCAATCACCGTCGGCGGACAGTCTTCCGCTGCCGTTCCCCACTCCTTATTCGGTTTATCCCCCATCACAAACTCCATCACACCACCGTTCACTATATCCTGATGGGTAATGTAATTACGCGTATAAGGTTTTCCGTTCAGCGTTGCCGACTGAATATAGATATTCCTCTGCGATGCGTTACGGGCTTTCACTGTGAACTTCTTTCCACTCTCAAGATTCAGCGTGAAGCTGGGGAATGAGGGGCTGGCAAGTATATAATACGGAGTACCGGGACACACCGGATAGAATCCCATAGCGGCAAACATGTACCAGGCCGACATCTGTCCGGCATCGTCATTGCCGGAAAGTCCACCCGGTTCATTCAGATATTCCGTTTCCATAACGTGGCGGACAGCACGCTGAGTCTTCCAGGGTTCACCTGCATAATTGAACATATAAGCAACCTGATGACAAGGCTCGTTTCCATGCCAGTAACGTTGTTCACTGAACATGGAATCCAACTTGGCTACATACTTATCTTTCCCTCCCATACTTGCCATCAGTCCGTATGGATCTTGCGGCACGTACCAGGTATAGTGACAGGGGGCACCTTCAGTAATAAAACGGGCAAAATTAAAAGCATTGGCATCATTCAGAAAAGTACCATCGGCATGGCGCCCCTGGGCATATCCCGTACGGGGATCTATCACATTGCGATAATTGGCAGCACGCCGTATCAATGCCTGGTAATCATCCGTCTTACCCAAAGCTTTTGCCATCTGTGCAAGGGCAAAGTCATCATAAGCATATTCCAAGGTACGTGATACCTGTTCCTTTGTATGAAAAGCATCAGGTACACCGTCTTCAAGAGGAATATATCCATACTCCAGATAAGAGGTAAGAGCTCGACGCCCCATACCATTTTTATATTCATCAAGGTTAGAAGGAGTTTCAAAGGCATTCTTACGCATTCCTTCATAAGCCTTGTCCACATCGAAATTACGAATCCCCTTACAGTATGCATCGCTGATGGCGGAGATACAATGATCGCCTATCATAGCGGCAGTATAGCTATTCCAACAAGGAAAGATGGGCAACCAACCACCTTGTTCATATTTATGCACCAAAGATTGCATCATATCTCCCCCCTTTGTCGGAAAAAGCAGATTGATCATCGGATGCAGGGCACGGTAGGTATCCCACATACTATAATCCTCATAATACGTTTCTCCTTCAGGAAGTTGGCATATCGGAGTACCATTCGCAAAAGAGGGATAACGGCCATCTATATCATTGAATGTATGCGGCAGAAAAGAAGCACGATAGAAAGCACCGTAAAACATTTCCTTGTCTGCAAGTCGTTCGGTCTCTACATCAATAGCAGAGAGATGTTTCTCCCACATCTGTCTTAGCTCTGTGCAAGTCTGTCCAAAGTCCCAATGAGGAATTTCAGCTTTCAGGTTCTTCAAAGCACCATCCCGGTCGGTAAAAGAGGAAGCGGCTTTCACCAACACCTCTTCACCTTCGGTCACATCAAACTCCACATAGGCACCTATCTGCGCCGCATCTCCTATCTGAATGACGCCGGGAGACAAAGAATCTCCCCTGAACACACCGTAATCCGTCAGCTTCTTTTGGAACTGAATGATAAAATATCCGCTATACCCTGCCGATTTTCCCCAACCCTGATAAATGCGGTGAACAGGATTATATCCGTAAATCTGATTGTTAAGGGTGTCGATACAGATATATCCTTGACCTTCATCACTGTTAGGGTTTACCACCAGATAACCTTTTCCCGCTTTGCTGTATGTGAAACGGAAAATTGCGGAACGCGAACGCCCCGTCATTTCGGCATAGATATTCTCATCCGGCAGGGAAACCGTATAATAAGCCGGTGTTGCCGTTTCTTTCTCATGGGAGAAACGGGTGGAACGTGCTTCCGGCTGGCAACGCAATTTACCGAAGAGCGGCATCAACGTCATAGAACCGTAGTCCTGCGTACATCCGCCCACAATCCAGTGGGAGTTACGAAAGCCTTGCAGCAGAGTATCTGCGTAATAATAGGGTGCTATGCATTTCTCCTCCGTGTCCCGCGTCTGCGCAGTCCAGAAGTTCATTCCGTTGGGTTCGAGTACCGCCGGAAGGGTTTGCCCGTATTCTTCCGTATCCCTGCCAAACAACCCCGCTGTATGGGTCGCACTGGGGGCGGTACCTACACGAGTATCGATATAGGATAATCGCGACTCGTCAACAGTCCCACAACGACTGGTACACGAAGTAGTACCCGGCAGCAACACAGTTGCCAGTAACAGAGAATAGCATGTATAGATTGTTCGTCTCATCATTATTATATTTTTATATAGATTTTCTTTTTATACAATGGATAGCCGCACGCTCCCATCAGCAATGTAAAGGCAAGGGCGTAAACGGCAGATGCCAGATAAGGATCGGTTATTAGGAAATGTACCCCTTCGTAAATCACCGGCTTACTTCCGGTGGCGCCAATGACAATAGCTGCTACCTCGCTGAGTACGTAGAGAAACAAAGGGTTAACACCGAATATTTCAAAGAAACGACACCAGTTCTTCTTTTCCTTCATGTCAATGAAATAAATCAGCACAGACTGAAGCATGGCTGCCAATCCACATGTTACCAACACAAATGTAGGCGACCAGATACGCTTATTCAACGGTAGGGCTTCTGTCAGCACAAAACCGCATGCCATCAGAATAAAACCTGCAACAAACAATTTCAGTGTTTTCTGTTCCAAAGCTTCCTTAGCCAGAATGATTTTCCCACAACAGAAGCCGATCAATGTATGAGCGATAGCAGAAAGGGTACTGGTAAGTCCTTCCGGATCTATCGTGCTTTTATGATAAAGGTGGTCTGCACCTAATACATTCCGGTCTATGATAGCCAGAAGGTTTGTATCATCCGGTGCATATCCGTTGCCTATACAAAGCAAAACGGCATATCCGGCGATAAGGCAACCAATGATCCAGCCGATATATTTATGATTGACATACAAGGCTACAAAGGAAACTACACAATAGCACAAGGCTATACGCGGCAGCACTCCCGTAAGCCGAAGATGGGCAAAAGGAAAGAAATCTCCATCACAAATAAAGTGAAACCAGTGAATAGCCCAGCCGATGCATAAAATAACAAGAGTACGTTTCAGTACCTTACGGACCACTGAACCAGATGCTTGAAAATGGAACTTGCTCAAAGCAATATAAGTGGAAACTCCCATGATGAACAAAAAGAACGGAAAGACCAGATCACAAAGAGTCAGCCCATTCCATGCAGAATGTTGCAAAGAATCATAAGATAACTTCCCACCGGAATTATTGACGAGGATCATACCGACGACAGTAATTCCACGCAGCACGTCAAGAGACAAAAGTCGCTTCTTCTGCGGGGAAGTGGAAATTGGGGGGTGAGAGTTTTCCATATACTTTCTAAATATCAATATGCACAGTTGGTTGTATCTCAGTTATACTATCTCATCGCCTTCTCAAACACTTCTTTCGCCACATCCACACAGCTTCCTTCAGGAACCGAACTATACGGATTCTTTGCCAGTGTCCAGGGTTCTTCCATCGCATAATAATCCAGCTTAACTTCGGGTTTACCATCCAGTTGGTCCTGAAGAGTTTGCCAGTAGGCTGCCCAACGTTTATAATAGAAATCGCGCAGAATACCGTTCCATTCCTTATGGGCATAGTCACGCAGACCACCGTCATCAGCGCAAACACGATTGCCCCAAGTGGTTATCTGCACGCGGGCATTCCACTCGTACAGGTCTTTTTCTTCGGGAGTAGTCCCCAAATTGCGTGCCTGCTCTATCCAACGGCCTACACGGAATTCACTACGTGTACCCAGCAATTTATCCTGCAACAGCAATATATCCAGGAATTTCCGGGAGTCACGGGCAAAACTGCGTTTATCAAAGCTTTTGAAGTCAGCAATGGTCCGGTTATAAACAATACGTCCTTTATCGGAAAGAGACTGTCGTACGATGTCTACCAAGTCATATTCAAAGTTATTATTACCACGATATTTATCGGCTACTTCCACCATCAGCCGTGCTGCTTCTTCCGTAACGGTAGGATCATAATAGTTCTTCATCTTCGACCAGCTCGATGCCTGGAAGTTATTCAGCGAAGGACGTCCGCAGAAAATAGACTCATGAGGGCCTTGTTGGTTATTTCCAAAAGGACAGTTATAAATGGTATTGGCAAGCAAAGTCCATGCTTTTTCTATCTTCTCGTCTCTTACACCATAACGGGCAAAGAGATAATCTTTCAGCCATTCTTCTTTCGTGAATTTCTCCGGTCGCCAGGGAAGTTCGCACATCAGTTCAAACATCATGGGGTTATTCTCTGCACCTTCCATGGTCAGACCTATTCCTTTCAGGTGAACAGCTAACGGATTATTCTTAGTCAGGTAGAAATTATCGAGTAACTGGTCCATACGACCGTGAAGTCCCACATTGCCACCGAAATTGAGCAACATACAGAACAGCCAATTGTGTTGTTCATACCCCTTGTCACGCTTCCAGATGGAAGGGATTCCCCACATAGGACGACATTCACTGAACAGGTCCAGTATCAGCAGATCTCCATTCTGCATATTCTTTATCATCTCGGGACGAGGATTCTCTGTCCAGCCCTGCACTACCCAGGTGGCTTTCGGATTCACTTTTTTCATAGCCGCCATAATAGCTTTCCCGGCCGCATCAAAATCTACTGAAGCGGCATTCTCGGCTTCATGAAAAGGGTCCATAGAATAATAATCAACCTTGCCGAAAAGCTTCTCCTGTTCCTGATAATATAAATCGGCAATCTCGGCAAAGCGGACATCGGTAGGTTGCAGGAAAGCAGGACGGGTAAAGCCGTTCCATAAATCAGACTTGGTCAGGTTCAGTCCCAACTTCTCATCAGCATCGTGGGGAACCATACCTGAATATCCCGGAAACACAGGTTTAATGCCATATTCGCGCATACGCTTCAAAATTTTCTTCTGCAAAGCTTCCTGCTGTACATACCAGGAATCCGGATTAGGTCCGCCCCATCCTTCCAGATTATTCATTGCCCACCAGGCAAGAAAAGCAGGGCCGGCAATGAATCGGTTAATTTCATCTTTAGAATATCCCAGTTTTTGAAGCATATTGAACCAGATACATTCCTGGCCTACGGCTGCCAAAGGGAGATTGATACCATGTAGAGCCATCCAGTCTATTTCTTTCTCCCAGCGTTCCCAATCCCAAAAGGCCATGGTGTAGGAATAGGTACAATAGTTGAAATCGTAACGGAGTGAGAGAGATGTTTCGTGACGCTCTTTTCGGGGGACAGGAGGAAGTACCTGCGGCAATTTCGCCTGCATACCATTCCATGACAGTTGGATACCGGCATAATATTTCAGATACCAGTTGATACCTGTCGCTATATTCACATAGTTATTACCCCGGACTACGACTTTAGTTCCTTTCTGGTCCAGTTCGAAAAAATCATCCGCACCTTTCTTGAATTCGATAACAAATTTCTTCGATGCTCCCTTATCAATTCTTTCGAGCAAACCGTTTATAGGGTTGGCTGATAACTGAACGGATAAGCCTACTATTAACAAAATGAGTAAACAGAGTTTGGTTTTCATGGTATTCATTCTTCTGGGTGATGTGCAAAAGTAAGCGTTTATTTTTTTATGTAAGGAGAAAATAGAAAAGTTTGGGACGAATATAGTAAAGAATGACACACCTTCTTACCCCTTCTTCCCCAACTTCGAGCTCGGCAAATATCCGAAGAACTCTTTGAAACACTTCGTAAAATATTTAGGATCGTTGAATCCTACAGCATAGGCTATTTCGGAAACATTCACATCTCCCGATCCTTCCTGTATCATCCGTTGCGCCACGTTCAGACGGTAGTTCTTCATAAACTGTCCGATGGGCTGTCCCGTCAGGTCCTGCATTTTCTTGTTGACCAATGTCTTGCTGTAGCCCATGTCGCGTACAAAGCGTTCCAGGTTATATTCCGCATCGGCATAGTGTTCCTTCATCAGGTTGACCGCATTCGTAATGAATGTCTTGTCTCGCGATTCTTCCTTTACATGCAGCTCTTCCACATTACTGCTGGATGAGAACATCTTCTTATATTTCCTTCGCAGACTTAGTATATTACGGATACGAAGCCGGAGCACTTCTTCATCAAAAGGTTTGCAAAGATACTCGTCCACACCTATTTCAAAGCTTCTTTTCTCTTGTACGTCCGAGCGAAGCGCCGTAAGCATCAGGAAAGGAATGTGCGAAGTCGCCAGATTCTCCTTGATACGGCGGGACAACTCCATACCATCCATCACAGGCATCATCAAATCACTGACTATTAAGTCGACGGTATGTTTCTGAACGATTTCAAGAGCCTCCTGCCCGTCACCTGCCTCAAACAAACGATAATCCCCCACAAGCAGTGTGCGGATATACGAACGCATATCTTTATTATCTTCCACAATCAGGATAGTCTCTTTCTTCTGGGTATCCTCCGGTTGCAAAGTATCCGGTAGATATACACTATCAGGCTGTACCCACTCCCCATTCGTCTCTACCCGTTCTCCGGGAATCAGCGGCATCAACATACGGAATGAAGCCCCCTGCCTGTGATTATTGCGGGCAAAGATTTCTCCGCCATGCAAATATACAATCCGCTTGCACAGGAAAAGACCGATTCCTGTGCCGCTCTGCCCGTAAACCGGATATTTGGTACTCTTCTTAGACTGGTAAAAGCGGTCGAAAATCTTTTCCAGATCTTCTGCCACAAGGCCATGCCCCGTATCGCATACATTCATATAGAATAGTTTCTCCCCGTTCTTTCCTTTAACAGATGCCACAAATATGTCAATACGACCGCTATCCGGTGTAAACTTAATAGCATTCGAAACCAGATTCACCAACACCTTGCGCATATATCCCGTATCGATCATCAGAAAGGGATTCTCCAAACGGAAATAAGTACATATGTCGATATGCCTTTCCTTGGCAAAGACTCTGAAAGGTATCAGCAACTCAGACAAAAACTCGATAAAATTCGAGGAACGCTTATCCAGCACCACCTTGTCTATGTCCAGTTTCCGGAAGTCCATCAGTTCATTGACTAGAGAAAGCAAATACCGTGAATTTCGCTCGGCTATCTGCAACTGTGCCTTTACAGCCTCATCCTGCGTCTCCTTTAAAGCATGTTCAATGGGGCCATGAATCAGTGTAACCGGAGTACGGAATTCATGAGTGATGTTCGTAAAGAAAGCAATCTTCTCTTCCGTAATCTCTTTTACGTGTTGAGCCATGGTTTCCAACTGTTTGTTCTGGACAGCCAGTTCCTGCGTACGCAGTTCCACTTCCTTTTCCAATCGCGCTTTCTGTTCACGATAACTCCGCATCTTCCGCTTATAGAATAAATAAATAGCAAGGCAAATAACTACGACAAGAAGCAGATAGAATCCAATGGATTTATAAAAATAAGGAGTGATCCCCACTTCTATGTCGGTTATTTCATCCGACCAACGCCCCAACTCATCCGTCGCACGCACTTGCAGGGTGTAGTTCCCCGGCGGGACAGCTGCATATCTTGCCATACAATCACCCGGTTGAGTTTCATTCCACTCTTCCTCGTATCCCTCCAGACGATAGGCAAAACGAATACGGCTGCTGTTTCCATAATTCTGTGTGGTAAATCCTACGGAGAAACGATTCTCCCTTTCATGCAGGAAAATACCGGAGGCAAGGGTGATATCCTTTTGCAGATAATCACCACTGGAAGGATAGATAATATTTCCTCCAATCGCCAGTGAAGAGAGTTTCACATGCGAATCCGCAGACGGCGAAGTTTCATTATCAGAATAAATAATGACCAGTCCGTCTATAGTAGCCATATAGATAAAGTCGTGCTTTGACGAATAATGGATGCCATTCCAGTAGAACTGAGTAGCAGGCAGGCCATCATCCTGCGTGTAGTTACTGAATGTCATCGACTGGATATTCAGACGGGACACTCCATCATTCGTAGTCAACCACAAGTTTCCCTTCCCGTCTTCAGCCATACCGATAATTGTATTATTAGGCAACCCGTGACGTGTGGTATAGTTTTTAAAGACAAAATGATTATTCTTGTCACTCGTCAACTGATACAGTCCGCTTCCATTGCCACCCAGCCAGATAGTACCATTCTTGTCTTCCAAAATACTATTAATCTTTTCCAGTTGTGTTGACTGTGGATTATCCAGTTTATACCGAAGATATTTATAATCAAAGCGCTTGTTCGACTTAGCAAAAGAAGCAAGGTCTACAATGAAGACACCTTGCGTGGTTCCTACCCACAAACGTTTATTTCTATCAATCAACAGGGCGTGAACCGCTTCGAACTCATTATCCGACTGATCGAATAACACACGGATGAAAGTATCTTTCCGCTTATCGTAGAAATGCACTCCACGTGTAGAGCCGAACCATATTCCGTGATTGATCACATCTTCACAGGCACTATTAATAAAGTCACCTTCCAATTCGGGAATATTCTCACGGGTATAGCGCTTAAAGGTACGGTTATTGGGAATATTCAGGTTCAGTTCGTTAATGCCCACACCCCAGGTATATGCCCACAAACGATTATCGGAGTCAATCAGCAGTCCGGTAATAGTGTTATTACTGATGGAAGTAATATCGTTAGGAGAAAAAAGATGATGGGCACAAGTCTTTTCCTCCTGATTCCATTTCATCAGTCCACGTTCTACTAATCCAATCCAAAGATTGCCGTCTTTATCTTCACCTACAGCATTAACAGGTGTAGGAGTATCTGTTTCTGTGACAGAAGTGCCGCATGTCCATAATTCTGTTTGCAAACGCTTCGGGGAAAGCAGGTTAATGCCTCCGGTTTCAGTACCCAGCCAGATGGTCTCTCCATCGGTGAACAGGCAGTTGATGGCATTACAGTTAATGGTTACTCCACCCCGGTCACTGGTCTGACGGATGAATGAAAAAGTATCCGTATCTTTGTTATACACATTCAGTCCATTCAGGGTAGATACGATCAGGTGTCCCCGTTCCGTCTGTTTGATATCCGTTATATAGGCTTGGCTCAACATTCCGGGACGATGAGTGGAATAGCGATACCTCTTCAGACTTTGTTCGGCATGATTATATCTGAATAGACCACGGTTAGAGCCAATCCACAAAGCATCCCCATCCGCCTGCATACAGGAAATCCGCCAATCTTCACTGAAAGAAACCAAACTATCGGACAAGATATCTGCCTTTAAGAGATGATCCGGTTGCTTCTCAACACGATATACCTGGTTGTCAATACCTGCACAAACTGTCCAGCCTATATCAAGAATGGCATGTACGGGAGATTCGCATTCGCTCTTCAGACGATACCAGGTCTTTATATCTCCCTGATCGTCCAAATCAATACACCACAGTTCTTTATTGCCGGAAATCCATAAATCTCCCTGTCTGTCTTTATAAATGGTACTAACGTTTTCATTCAATAACTTTTGCAGCGGACTATCCGGTGGAACAGGGAGTTTTACCAAAGCATAAGTATCCAGGTCGAGGATATCTATCCCACCTTCGGATGCAATCCACAATCGCCGGAAGTTATCTTCACAAATCTTATGGACAAAGTCATTCTTTAAACGTATCGGTTCCGTTTGTGTACCATAATTCAGGAACTGATAACCATCATATCTGCCTATACCATAATGTGTGGCAACCCAGACGTACCCTCCGGAATCTTTAAAGATATCACTTACAAAGCTATAAGGCAGCCCTGCATTTTCAGTGATAAACTTAAAGTTGTACTGGCTGAAAAAGCGATCCGCACTTTTCGGAAAAAGCGCCAAAACATGTATCAGACAGATGAGAAAAAGGAAAATACGTTGTTTCATTTCTTTTCGATTCGGATACGCGCGTCTACTGCAATCACATATTTTTCCGTTGCCAGTAGTGGGTTGATATCCATTTCCTTGATCTCCGTTGCAAAACGCAACAAAGTAGAAAGGCGTACGATAATCTCGGCGAATTTATCTTCATTCACCCCCTTTTGTCCGCGTGTTCCCTTGATAATTTTGTAAGCACGAAGGGAATGAATCATGGAGTAAGCCTCTTCATACGAAAGCGGTGCCAGACCGGAAGAAACGTCCTTAAGCACTTCCACAAAGATACCACCCAAACCACACAGCACTACATGCCCGAATTTCTCTTCATACTTGGCGCCTACGAAAAGTTCCGTACCCGTCAGCATCGGTTGTATCAGGATACCTGTCACTTCGGGAATCTGCATCATACGTTCAAATTCAAACGCCAGATGCTCTTCTCCCTTGATGTTAAGCACCACACCGCCTACGTCGGATTTATGAACAGGTCCCACCACCTTTGCCACTACAGGGAAACCCGTGCGACGAACAAAAGCCAGCACCTCGTCTTTATTGGCCGACACAAATTCCTCAACTATGGGGATGCCGGCAGCATGCAGCAATGCCTGTACATAATGGGGCTGAATATATCCATCTTCGGGGATAGAGTCTATAATACGACGAATACGCGGCACATCCACACCAAAGAGTTCGATCTCATTGGCGGCAGGCCGGGAAGCATTCATAATGCGAGACAATGCGGTACCCAATGTCACTTCGTCAGCAAAGTTCACATGGCCTTTAGCAAGGAAAGCGGCAACTTCCGCTCCGGCAGTATTGATGGAGGGAAGAATGGGAAAGATCGGTTTACTGCATGTCTGCATCTTCTCGTGCAACACGTCATACATCTCGAACATGGTAACCAGTCCCGGTGTCCCGAAGATAGCCAGAACAGCATCAATATTATCAAATTTCTCTTCACAATATTCCAGGCAAAGACGCAAATGGTCGGGAGTTCCCGTAGCCAGGATATCAATCGGATTTCCTACAGCTGCACCGGGGAAGAGTTTACTTTTCAATTCGTCCACAACCGGGCCTTCCAGCTTGGGCACATTCAGTCCGCCTTTACTCAGCGCATCAGTCAGCATAACGCCCGGACCTCCGGCATGGGTAATGATGGCAAAATTCTTTCCTTTTAGTTCCGGCAGGGTGAAAATACAGCCTACCGTCGTCAGTTCCTCGCGCGAATAACAACGTACAATACCTGCCTTACGGAACAAAGCTTCCACTGCCGAGTCCGAACTGGCAATGGCACCTGTATGCGAAGATGCCGCACGACTACCACTTTCACTGCTACCTGCCTTGATGGCAGCAATCTTACAGCCTTTCTTTATCAGAGAGGATGCATGGAACAACAGACGGTCCGGGTCACCGATACTTTCAATATAGAGCAGTTTTATTTTAGAATCTTTATCTGCCTGGAAATTCTCGTCCATATATTGCAGCACATCTTCCACACCTATCTGCTTGGCATTCCCCACAGACCAGACAGAATTGAACTGCAAACCTTTTGTTACGGCACTTTCCAAAATGAAAACAGCAGTCGCACCGGAGCTGGATATCAAATCGACTCCTTGAGGATGCAATTGCGGAATGGGTTGACTGAACACACTATGATGCCAGGTATTCATCAGTCCGATGCAGTTCGGCCCTATCAGGGAAGCACCGTACTTATTTACCGTTTCCAGAATACGGTCTTCCAGCAGAGCGCCCTCATGTGTCTCTTCACCGAATCCGGCGGAGAGAATGATAAACGCCCGTACCTGCTTCTCAGCTGCAAGCACTTCCACGGCATCAGGACACATCTGTGCGGGAATAGCGAGTATCGCAAGTTCCGTATCGGGAATGTCCTTCACATCAGCATAAGCTGTTACACCTTGTACTTCTGTCTCTTTCGGATTCACGGCACGAAGTTCACCGGTATAACCACCATTAATAAGGTTACGCAGGATAGCGCCTCCCGGCTTGTGCACATTATTGGATGCTCCCACCACTACAATACTGGCAGGACGAAGCAATTGGTTTGTTATCATAGTCTGTTCACTTTAAGTTCAGGATACAATGTGACAAATATACGTCTTTTATGCAATCCTGCAATCGGAAAAGAAAAGAAAAAAACAAAGTCTTTCCGTATCAACGATAGCTTTTTATCTGCAATAAGCAAGTGTTCATAATTAGTTCACATATATTTTTAGCGGGCGGATGCCCGCTAAATTACAGGGCAACCGCATCAAAATTCTTAGCTCGTATCCAATAAGAAATGAGGTAAATGATTTTAGCCTATGTATTCAATCTCTTAGACGCAGATGACACGGATGACACGGATTTAAAGGCTGCGCTGTCACATCAATAAATAAAAAATCTGCGTCATCCGTGTCATCCGCGTCTAAAAAATAAATCATCACTTCATTCAAAACCCATCAATAAAGGAAACTTTTGATGCGGTTGCCCTGGCTAAATTTTCATTTATATATCAAACTGATTTTGAACAGTTACTTACTCATTTAATTGTCCCTTAAATACTCATTTATAGTACGAATTAATTTTGATTGAGCACTTAATTAAATAATTGTCAGTATTCCGTATAAAGATTTCATATATTTGAAGCCTCATTCTAAAAATGGAGACATAACGAAACAGAATTATGGACATCAGAGACAGAATACAACAACTATTAACCGCCATCAACCAAGGGGTTTATGAGAAGGATACGGAATTAGGCTTGTCATTATTGGCTGCACTGGCAGGCGAAAGTATTCTTTTGCTGGGTCCTCCGGGGGTTGCCAAATCCATGGTGGCACGCAGACTGAAGGCTGCCTTCAAGGGAGCAAAGGCTTTCGAATATCTGATGTCACGTTTTTCTACTCCCGACGAGATATTCGGCCCTATCAGTATCAACCGGCTCAAGGAATTCGATAAATACGAACGTGCCATTGAAGGATATCTCCCTACGGCAAGTGTAGTATTCCTGGATGAGATATGGAAAGCAGGGCCTGCCATACAGAATTCATTACTCACCGCCATCAATGAGAAAATTTACCGGAACGGAGACAGAGAAATCAAACTACCGCTTAAACTTCTGATTGCCGCCAGTAACGAGTTGCCCGCGCACGGCGAAGGACTCGAAGCATTGTGGGACCGATTTCTGTTACGCATCATCTGCACCTGTGTGAAAGATGAAGCGACCTTCTACAACATGCTGCTCGATGATAATGATAAAGAAATAAACATACCCACAGATCTGCAAATCAGTGAAGAAGAATATGCAGACTGGCGCAGAAAGATAAATCAGGTTTCACTATCCACCGAAATACTACATTATATTACGAATATCCGCCATCAATTGAAACGTCTTCCGCTGGATGATGAAGACACAATTCGAAACGTATACATAAGTGACCGACGTTGGAAGAACATCGTGCAACTATTGAAAGCCTCAGCCTTCATCAACGGACGCACAGCCGTGAATTCGGCAGATTTGCCGCCTCTATACCATTGCCTATGGAACGAGATAGACGAGTGCGAGCCCATTCATCAATTAGTTCTCCGTGAACTGTTCACTTCCTGCCTTGAAAAAATGGAAGAAATCACCGAAGCGATTAAGAGTGATATACGAATCAGCCGGGTGCGCCAGACGCTGGAAGATTTTAAAAACAATTGCTCGCCCAAGAATGACCTTGAAATTACGGATTACTTCTACTATCATGTAGCAGAACATGGCACAGGTCATACCTATATCTTCGCCGTAGACTATCTGGCACTGAAAGAGCAGAAGAGAGAGAATGCTCCGAGACAAGCCGTCATCTATCCCGATCCGTTGAATCCGGGACGCTCAATTATCCGTTGTTATCCGGGTGGAGCACCCTCAGGCGCAGTTCAACAACGGGTGAACCTGTACAGAGAGGGAACAGAATACCTGTTAATAGATGGTGTGCGATATCCGATGACGCAAAGGAAGAAAGGAGAAAAAATGACTAAAGCATCTCACCAGTCCGAACAAACTTCCCAAAACCTGTTCGACAAACTGCCCCAGATCACCTCCCGCAATTACCGGGATGAACTGAACCGGCTCTTTCAGCATCTTCTCACCCTTACCAACTCCTTATGCACGGACAATCTGTTCGTCAGCCCCGCTGACAAAGAGTTAATCACCCATTACTCGGACGAAGTGCTGAAAAAACTGCGGAACGTAGAAATCGAAGAGGAAAAGTTACAATTCAACTTGCGGCAATATGGCAGGGCTGAGCAAAAGGAAGTATGATATCCAGTTCCTGTCTCTTATACACATCTCCGAGCCCACGAGACCTCTCTACATCTC
>ENA-OZCN01000108-OZCN01000108.1-human-gut-metagenome-genome-assembly--contig:-NODE-108-length-15167-cov-4.580598_pt1 | contig 15167 bp, 8 predicted proteins | sample MGYA00244081_ERZ653568 | MGnify/ENA primary metagenome ERZ653568 (study PRJEB26926, sample SAMN06164968) | human gut metagenome | biome: ENVO:00009003; feature: ENVO:2100002; material: ENVO:00002003...
CACCTATTAAGTCGTCGGCAGCGTCAGATGTGTATAAGAGACAGGAATATGAAAATAGAGAAGATTATCGGACGTGAAATCCTCGATTCAAGAGGAAATCCCACAGTGGAAGTAGATGTAATGTTGGAATCGGGCTTTATGGGCCGTGCTTCCGTTCCTTCCGGCGCTTCTACGGGAGAACACGAAGCTTTGGAACTCCGTGATGGCGACAAAGGACGTTATGGAGGCAAAGGTGTATTAAAAGCTGTAGAAAACATCAATGATATTATCGCTCCGAAACTTGTCGGAATGTCAGCCCTCGACCAGATGGGCATCGATCATACCATGCTGGCATTGGATGGAACAAAAACGAAATCAAATCTGGGCGCAAATGCTATTCTCGGCGTATCCCTCGCCGTAGCAAAAGCTGCCGCCGCTTATCTCGATATACCCCTGTACCGCTACATCGGTGGTACCAATACATACGTAATGCCCGTACCGATGATGAATATCATCAACGGTGGTTCACACAGTGACGCTCCTATTGCTTTCCAGGAATTCATGATACGCCCTGTAGGTGCAACTTCCTTCCGTGAAGGTCTGCGCATGGGTGCCGAAGTATTCCACGCTTTAAAGAAAGTACTGAAAGATCGTGGTCTGAGCACTGCTGTAGGTGACGAAGGCGGTTTTGCACCAAATCTGGAAGGTACAGAAGATGCCCTGAACAGTATTATTGCCGCCATCAAAGCTGCCGGATACGAACCGGGCAAGGATGTAATGATTGCCATGGACTGCGCTTCTTCTGAATTCTATAAAGACGGAATCTACGATTATACCAAGTTCGAAGGCGAGAAAGGCAAGAAACGCACAGCTGACGAACAGATTGACTATCTGGAACAACTTATCAACCAATTCCCCATCGACTCTATCGAAGACGGCATGAGCGAAAATGACTGGGAAGGCTGGAAGAAACTTACCGACCGCATCGGCGACCGTTGCCAGTTGGTAGGTGACGACCTTTTTGTTACTAACGTTGATTTCCTGGCCATGGGTATTGAAAAAGGTTGTGCCAACTCTATTCTAATTAAAGTAAACCAAATCGGTTCCCTGACCGAAACATTGAATGCCATCGAAATGGCTCACCGCCACGGATACACTACCGTGACCTCCCATCGCTCCGGGGAAACGGAAGACGCTACGATTGCCGACATCGCCGTTGCCACCAATAGCGGACAAATCAAAACCGGTTCATTGAGTCGTTCCGACCGTATGGCAAAATATAATCAGTTGCTTCGCATCGAAGAAGAACTGGGCGCTAATGCTGTTTACGGTTATAAACGTATAAAATAACCATGAATTCTATTTAAGTGTCAAAAAATAAAATAATCAAGAGGGGCGAACCATCACGGACCGCCCCTCTTCTACTTTAACCTTAAAATCACCAATCAGTCTACTACCTTGAAGAAAACTTCTTCTCCGGACTGACTATCCGTTGCCACCCAAAGCCCAAAGTCTCCGGGTTCCACAACTTTAGCCATATCTATGTTCCAAAATGCAAGTTCACTAACAGGGAGTTCAAACGAAACGCTTTTTTTCTCACCCGGCTTCAATGTCACACGAGTGAAACGTTTCAGTTCTTTCACCGGACGGGTCACGGAACCAATCTTATCTTGTATATACAATTGAGCTACTTCCGTTCCTTCATATTTCCCGGTATTTTCCAGATCGAATGTCACTGTCAGCACATCATCTTTTTTCAGTACATCAGACGCCAGTTTGATGTTGCTATACTTAAATGTGGTGTACGACAAGCCATAACCAAACGGAAACAAGGGATCAAAACCCGCATCCATATAGAAGGAAGTACAGCCCAGTGAAGTCTGTCCTGCCTCAACAGCAATATCATTCAGCAACACTTCATTCCGTGTAGCCGGACGTCCGGTATTATTATGAGCGTAGTACACAGGAATTTGTCCCACCATCCTCGGGAAAGTGACCGGCGCCTTTCCACTCGGCACAGCCTTCCCCCAAAGCAAATCAGCCAATGCAGGACCGCCCATTGTGCCCGGATGGAATGAATAGAGAACAGCAGTCGACTCTTCGACTTCTTTACCGATAGTCAACGGACGACCCGCCATCACAATAGTCACTACAGGTTTACCCGTCTTAGCCAAAGCTGTAATCAAAGCTCCCTGATCACCCTGCAAATCCAGATCAGCCAAACAGTGAGCTTCACCCGAAAGAATAGATTCTTCACCCACAAAAGCAAGAATGACATCTGCACGCGCAGCGGTGGCAGCTGCTTTAGCCACACTCGCCGGATTTTTCTCACGACTGTATGCCAGTCCCGGTTCATAAATCACCTGTACTTTATCGCCAACCATTTCCTTAATAGCGTTCAACGGAGTCTGAGTACGAGCTTTCTCACCATCAAATATCCAAGTACCCAACTGTTCATAAGGTGCATTAGCCATAGGTCCTACCACTGCAACAGTTTTCACAGATGGCTGTAACGGCAACACTTCCTTATCATTCTTCAACAGAATAGCCGATTCAACAGCGGCTTGCTTAGCTGCTTCCAAATGAGAAGGAGCATACATGACAGATGTTTGTTGTTCATCTACATAAGGAGTATCAAACAATCCTAAACGATACTTGATACGCAAAATATTACGAACAGCCTCATCGATAGTGCTTTCCTTCACCTTTCCCTCTTTGATCAATGCAGGCAATTCCTTTACAAAGGTATAACTCACCATTTCCATGTCCACTCCTGCATTCACCGATTTCAAGGCTACCTCTTTGGAATCTGCAGCAAAACCATGGCTTATCATTTCGCTGGCAGAAGCCCAGTCTGTCACTACCACTCCATCAAATCCCCACTCATCACGGAGTACATCTTTCAAGATGAAAGCATTTCCGGTAGAGGGAACTCCATCATTATCATTGAATGAAGTCATAAACGTAGCCGCACCCGCTTTGGCAGCAGCTTCAAACGGTGGCAAGTAAACATTGCGCAAACGGCGTTCGGGAATAAATGTCGAATTATAGTCACGTCCGCCTTCGGCCGCACCGTAGCCTACAAAGTGTTTAGGGCAGGCAGCTATGGAAGTGGGGCTATTCAGAGAATCTCCCTGAAAACCTTCTACCATGGCAGCTCCCATTACAGAAGTCAGATAGGTATCTTCGCCACAGCCTTCGGCAATACGTCCCCAGCGAGGATCACGGGCAATGTCGATCATCGGCGCAAAAGTCCAACGGATACCTACGGAAGAAGCCTCAATAGCCGCCACCCGCGCACCGTCTTTTGCTACCTGCGGATTAAACGAAGCCGCCTGCCCCAAGGGAATGGGGAAGATTGTTTTAAACCCGTGAATGACATCGCGAGCTATCAACAAAGGGATTCCCAACCGGGACTCCTCTATCGCTACACGTTGCAACGCATTAATACGTACCGGATCCATTTCATTCAAGATGGAACCGACTTCACCTTTCTTAATCAAACCACTCATATCCTCGATATTGCCATAAGAGGAAATCTGGTTCATCTGACCGATCTTTTCCTCCAAGGTCATTTTGGATAACAGTGCTTCCACTTTTTTTTCTGTTGCCGCATCTCCCTTATAGGTTGCCACTTGGGTACAAGAGACAAAGGGCAGTAGGAACAGGCAAGCAGAGAAAAATTTCATAACTTTCATACTTTTTCAATTATTTTTTCTGAAACACACGTACATAGTCAATTTGCATGGAAATCGGCAAGGCTGTTTCATCCACGCCGTTCATTCCGCCCCAGTCACCGCCCCAAGCCAGATTGAGAATGGGATAGAAAGCATAATGGAAAGGCCACTGGTTATGACCGGAGCCAAGCTGCTTTTTATCGACCGCAAGTTGTATCTTACCGTCAACAAATGTAGTGATGGCATCTTCCGTCCACTCCAAAGCATAGACATGAAATTCTCCTTCTGCCTTATCTATGGTCATGGCATGCGTCTTCTGCGTATTCTTGGTATGGTTGTAATCCTGTGTATGGATAGACGAAGACACCTCATTGGGCACAACTCCTACCTCTTCCATGATATCAATCTCACCGCACATGGGCCATGGATTCGAATTCCAGTCATTGCCTACCGGCATCATCCAGAAAGCCGGCCATGTTCCCTTACCTTTAGGCAACAGGATGCGTGCCTCAAAGTATCCATACTTCCAGCCTGTATTTACTTTCGCATACACACGACCTGAGTAAATCTTGCCATCCGTGCTTTTGAAACAGTTAATCTTCAATTTTCCATCCACCAGTTCCGTTACGCGCTTTCCGTTCACAGCACCATCCACGTACGTCTGAAGCTCATGATTCACCCAGCCAGCCCCTTGCACTTCATGCGTCCAGTCTTTGCCAAGTGCCGTACCTTCGTCAAATTCATCGTTCCACACCAGAGCATAACCCGGCAACGGACAAGTAATAACATCAGGATCCGAAGCTGTCGCATCACCGGATTGGGTAATCACAATGGATGCACGACTGCTTCCTGACACAATCTCAATGTTGCCTTCACGCCCATCACGCTTTGCATTTTTCTGTACGCGAACCGTCAATGTCGCATTCCGGCTGGTTGAGTATGGGGGATCCACACTAATCCATGTCTCGCTTACTTTAGCTGCCCACTCATGATCGGTAGTAATGGAAACGGTTTGACTTTCTGAATCGCAGCTAAAGTTCAGGGAAGTGGCACTGAGCGTAATGGAGTTTATGTCGCTTTCCACTTCCGAATCGCCTCCTCCGCATGCCATGCACAACAGAACGGGAAACGTACAATAGAGCATCAATACTATTTTTTTAAGCATAAGAAATCATTTTATGAAAGAGACTACCCGTTATAAAACAGACAGTCTCCTTCGTTTCATTTATATAAGAATCAGTTCTCTTTGATAAAGATCACATTGCTAATTTTTATCTTAGTTCCTGATGGAGCACCACCAAAGTCAAAAATCAAGGACAAAGCAGAAGAATCGCCAATAGGCAACTTCGCACCTGATACTTTGTAAACAAACAGTTTGTCGGCAGCTATATCATGACGGTTGGCAAAGAAGAAATTGTTGTCATTAGCAGCGTCGGTCAACTTAATCGTCACACCAGCGATGTCATTGTCGGCCACCAAGGTGCAAGAAAAGCTGTAACTGTCAACCATTGCAGCAGTCAGTCTGGTCTGGATAGGGAATTGAGCCTGCCACTGCTGAGTACCGGTACCTTCGGGTATCTCCAGTTCCCAAACATTGCCACTGTGTGCCCATTTCGGATTATCAATCTGTCCCCAGTCATTATTAGCAAAGAAAGGTACTATGTCGATAAAGTCACTTCCTTCGTCTACTGTTTTCCAAAGATTATTTTCACCATCGTATGAGATGGCTTCCTCTATATAAATCTTGCTTATCTTCACACGAGTTCCTTCCGGAGTTCCACCAAAGTCGAAGAATAATGACAATGCACCGGCATCTCCCACTGGCAGACTTACGCTTTCAGCCTTAAATATACACGGCTTGTCGGCAGTTACATCACACCTATTTGCAAAGAAGAAATTGTTATCATCCACTGCATCAGTCAGTTTGACCGTTACACCGGAAGCGTCATTATCCGCCTCGATTACACAATACACATTGTACTTTTTAGCCTTGCCAGCCGTCAAGGTTGTGGCAATAGGGAACTGTCCCTGCCACTGTTGAGAGCCTAAGCCTTCAGGCATCACAATGTTCCAGACATCACCTTCGTGCGTCCATTCCGGATTGGCAATCTGCCCCCAGTCATTATTGGCAAAGAAAGGCGTAACCCCAACAAAAGCGGTTCCCTCGTCAACCGCTTTCCAAAGGTTGCTTGACGCATCATAATTCCAGTCCATAGTGGCTTCATCACCGCCATCATCCGGCAATCCGGTATCTTCACGGCTGGTGAACACTATACGCCACGCAATCGCACCATTGTCACATACCAATGTCAAACGGGTATTCGTCAGCGCCTCAACGCGGAAGTACGGATTGTTGTAAGAGTCATCATAAGGAATGTATGGCAACAAGGTATGTGCTGCAAACTGAATATAAAGACACTCCTCATCCTTATATGTACCCGGAACCAGCGTGAAGGTAGAGTTCTGTGGCGATACAGCCACCATGATATCTTCAGAGGAGACACCCGGAGTCTGCCCCAAGATGGAACAGTCTTTATTCACATACACGGTACCACCTTCGCCCGGATCATACGAATAAGCACCTCCGGCCACGCCATCAGCATCCGCGTGGGTAAAAGAAATGCGATCATCATACACACCCCAATCAGCCTTGTCATTCACTGCGGCCGACCACCATGTAGAACCATCAGAGCCGGATTCTCCACATCCCAAGTGACCGGCTTCGGCATAATCCACGCGCCACGTCTTGCCACAAAGGCGATTGAAATAAGGAGTATAATCCACTTTCGTCTCATTGAAAGTGAATGATTCGCTCAAGGCAGCCTGCGACTGCCCGTTGCGGTTCATGATTCGCAATTCCAGTGCATGAGTACCTTCTTCCATGCTGTGGAAGCTGGACGTCAAGAGAAGAGAATAAACCTTACCGTCCAAGTACCATACCGGATAACAACCTTTGAAATCACCTTTGACAGTGAACACCGCAGTATTCGTCTCTTGATCGGTTTCCACAGACAATTGCTTGTCTTCTACCGTGGGAAGTCCGTTCTGATTAGCACCTTCAAATTCTTCAGGCGAGCAAGCAGCAACAGCCAACGCTGAAACCAGTGCGCAACCTATATATTTAAATAGTTTGTTCATAATCGAAATGTCTTAAATGGATTAATAATTATTTTGCTTCAATGTCGGGTCAGCATCCAACTCCGACTGAGCCAGTGGAATGTGTTTCTTGCTCGCAGTCCATGACTTGGTTCGATAACCATACGCATCCGGCACCAATACCGTAGCAGCATTGCCCGTACGCACAAGGTCGAAATAGCGCTTGCCTTCACCGCAAAATTCCAGATGGCGTTCATTCAGAAGGTTGTCGATGTTACATACATCATAACCTGTCGAATAACCGGCACGTGTACGTACTTGATTCAGATAGTTCAGTGCATCAGAAGCACTTCCATTAGTCAACACCAGAAGCTCGGCCGCATTCAACAGCGTTTCCGCATAGCGGTAGATGCGTTTGTTATTGTTGTAATTCAAATTTTTGGAACCGGGGCAATCCTTGCTGTTCTCGGACAGAGGTCTATACTTCTTCAACCAAAGATGGGTATCTTGATAACGCTCCGTATAAGTAGTGCCGGTTACATCCCAAACTGTAGCATCACGACGCACATCACCTTCGGGAAACATATCACGGGCTTCCACTCGAAGCGGTAGGAATCCCCAACCATCCTGACCGGCTGCCCAATCATCGCTACCGGGCCAACCGTTAGGAGATATCAAGGTGGGCAATACGCTTCCTCCGGCATTCTTCGCTGCATCACCCCAGTCGCGTTGGGCATTATTATCATCATAATTAATTTCAAAGATAGACTCTGCACACCATTCACCACTCTCTTCCCACAAATTAGCATAGTCGGGATTCAGCGAATAATCAGGAGAATCAATAATCTCTTTCATATAATTAAGAGCTGTCTGATAACGCTGCGTATCATTCTGATACATTACCATTTCCGCATACACCATATACGCCATGGCTTGCGACACGCGACCGGACTCTGCATTGGGCCACCGCAACGGCAACACCTTGGAATTGATAATGCTTTCCAACTCCGGCAATAATTGATTGTAAATTTCATCTGCCGTCAATTGCGGAGCTGTGTAAGGCAACGAAAGGTTCTCCAAATAAAAAGGAACGTTGCCATAATAGTGCCATAGGATATTGTAGTAATAAACACGAAGCAGCCTGGCCTGTGCCTCGTATGAAGTACGGTTAGCTTCTGTTCCCCCGCCCCAAGAGCAATACTTTATCACATCGTTGCAACGCTTAATCCCGGAATAAAAATCAGTCCACAAGGTAGCCAAGGTATTGTTACCATCTGCCTCGAAGTTGAACAGTTTATGCCAATGCTGGTTGTCCGTAACGGATTGGCCTCCTACCCAAAAGTCATCACCCATGATTTCAGCATCAACTGTAAGGTCATTATAAGCTGTACCATCCCAATCCGGCCAATGCAGCGGGGCATAAGCAGATGTCAATGCCTCATTCAACTTGGCATCATCCACATAATATTCTTCCAAAGGTTCACCCGTCGGATTCGTTACCTCCAAGAAACTGTCACTGCAAGAGCATAACGTAAATGCAGCAGCAAAAACTCCGGTTATAATTGATTTATTTTTGTTCATAATGAATATGCTTTTATTAATTTGAAATTAAAGAGAAATATTGAAGCCAACAGTCCAAGTACGAGCCTGCGGATAAACACCATAGTCCACTCCGAGAGAGGTACTGCTGGTACCTATTTCGGGATCAAATCCCCAATACTTAGTCCACGTAAGCAGATTCTCCGCCATTACATAGACACGGAGACGGTTCACGCTCAATTTCTGTGTAAGGCCGCGAGGCAGGGTATATCCCAAGGTGATATTCTTCAAGCGCAGATAGGAACCATCCTGAATATAGATGTCGCTGACAACCCAGTTCTTACTGTCGCCTTGTTTCAAGATAGGCAGCTTGTTGGATGTCCCCTCACCGATCCAGCGTGAAAGCACCCAAGTGGGGAAGTTTCCTGAAGCGATATCCTGACGGTAAGTGGCATCGAATACATCCACACCGCTCACACCCTGCAAGAATAATCCCAAATCAAATCCTTTCCATTCAGCGTTCAGATTCATGCCAAACGTCCATTTCGGGGTTCCACTACCGATATTGGTACGGTCATCCGACGTGATTACGCCATTTCCGTCCCGATCGTAGAAAATCAAGTCGCCGGGTTGCGCATCGGGCTGAATCAACTGGCTCGTTCCGGTTGCAGGGTCTTTCCAGGTATAGGCATTCACTTGATCCATATTCTGAAATACTCCCAACGTCTTATAACCATAGAAGAAGGGGAAAGGTTGACCATTCTCGGCACGTGTTCCACCATCACTAAACTGACTGATGCCCCAATTCAGGAAACCGGTGTCATTGCCCAAATTCTTCAATTCATTATGCAGGTAAGAGGCATTGCCCCTGATGGCAAAGTTGGCATCCTTCACGCGCCATTTATAGCCCAGTTCAAATTCAAGACCGGAGTTTTCCATATCACCCACGTTGGCCAGCGGTCTTTGTTCGCCCACATAACTCGGAATCGGCATATCAATAATCATGCCATTCGTCTTCTTGATAAAATAATCCACCGTGAAAGTCAAAGCGTTATTGAAGAAGCCGAAGTCGAGTCCCAAGTCGGTCTGTTCACTTTCCTCCCACTTCAGGTCGGGGTTATCCAGACGGTTGGCTTTCGAACCATATATCATCGAAGAGGATGATCCAAAATAATTATTGCTGGTACCTCCTACAGTCGTATTCGTGGTATAAGCAAAATCTCCTATATTGTCATTACCGTTTTTACCCCAAGAGAAACGAATCTTGAAACTGGAAAGCCAATCTTTGGTGTTTTCCATGAAAGTTTCGTTTGTCACGTTCCATCCCAAAGAGACAGAAGGAAATACACCATATTTATTGTTGGCACCGAAGCGGGAAGAGCCGTCACGACGTACGGTGGCCTGCAACATATAACGCTCGTCATAGTTGTAACTGAAACGTCCGAACATAGAAGAAATCGTGTGTTCCACATACGGGCCTCCACCCACTCCTATCAAACTTTTCACACCGATAATCACACCGTCTTTGTCCAACGTAGTCTCAAAGTTGCCACCGCTGGTATAATTCAGATAGGGTTTGTTGATATTCACCAGGTTCCAGTGGGAAGCGCTCACGTCATCGCCATAGTACTTCAAAGCCGACTGACCGAGAACAACCCCGAAAGTGTGCTTTCCTAACGTCTTGTCGTACATCAGCGTATTTTCTATCTGCCAGGTCGTATTATTACCTTTATATACGGAAGCCTCTGTATGGTCATTGGTATTATTGCCCGACAAATAGTATTTTTGGAGTTTGGCTCCACTGTTACCCCAAAACGACTGTTCTGCACTCCAAGAAAAGCGATACTTCAAATTATCCCAAAGCTGAAGATCCAACGAGAACTTGGGCATAAACTTCTGCGACCAGTTTTTCGTGGGATTTCCTTGCATCATGGCAATCGGGTTGTTTTGTTCATTATACGAGCCCAAGAAACTGGGAATGGTGTAGGGATTGCCATTCTCGTCTTTATACAAGTCGTAAGCTGAATAACGGTCTATCATGTCCTTCGCAACCTGACCTTTCAACGTAACCGGCAATGTAGGAGCTAAATAAAGAGCGGAACCCAATGGAGAGCCCCAAGTGGAATTGGTTTCAATGCCCGTATTGTGTACACGCATATAAGAGATGTTTGCGCCCAACTCCAGCTTATTTAAGAAATTACGTTCCTTCACAGCGTCAATCAACGTGAAAGTGTTATTGGAACGGATAGTAAGGCGGTCGTAATTGGATTGCCCGTAATTGCCGCCTACAATACCGTCTTGTGTAAAATAGCCTAAAGATAAATAGTAAGTGACTTTATCACTGGCTCCGCTGACCGACACGTCATGCTGAACTATAGGCGCGTTGTCATTGAACAGCTCTTTTTGCCAGTCCGTGCCGAAGCCTGTAATTTTATCGCCATTAGCATCCGTAAGATTGTAAGGATCGGCCAAATTAGCCATTTCGGCAGGCAAAGTCTGCTTACCGTTGATGTATTTCTCATTCATCAACACGGCATAATCGGTGGCGCCTGTCACCTCCCGGTGCTTCCATGCGCTCTGCCAACCATAGGAAAAGTTATAGTTAATCTGCGCCTTGCCCGACTTTCCTTTCTTGGTGGTGACAAGGATAACGCCGTTTGCCGCACGTGCTCCGTAAATGGCACCAGAAGCCGCATCTTTCAATACCTCTATGGATTCAATGTCATTAGGGTTTACCGATTCCATACCATCCTGGTTGGTGGGCATGCCATCAATGACATAAAGAGGCTCGGAAGCATTGATCGTACCGATACCACGGATACGAATCATAGACTTTGCCCCCGGCTGGCCGGAAGAAGAAGTGACATTGACACCGGCTGCCATTCCTTTCAAAGCATCATCCGCGCGGAGACGCGTCTTGCCGGCCAAGTCTTCACTACTTACTTTGGCAATGGAAGCCGTCACCACGCTTTTCTTTTGTACGCCGTAACCCACCACCACTACTTCATCCAATGTTTCCGTGTCTTCCAACAGGATAATTTTAAAGGAAGTCTTTCCGCTTACCGAAACTTCCTGTGATTTGAATCCTATATAAGAAATAGAAAGGATTGCGTCGGAGGGAACCGACAAAGCAAATTCACCGTCTATACCGGTGATTGTTCCCGTAGTGGCATTACCTTTCACCACCACATTTACTCCAGGTAAGGGTTCATTGTCCGCACCACTTACCACCGTACCTTTTATCTGTATATCTTGTGCATATACAGCAGAAGCTAAGGTAAAGCTCAGTAAAAATAAAACTGATAATAACTTTTTCATAAGTTTTACTAAATTAAGATTAACAATTCTCGGTTTCGTTCTCAATTGAACACTGCAAACATAGAGTAAAATGCAATAAAAGAAGCCCTAAGTACCCATTCTTAAATACGTCAATTCAAAATTCAGAATACGTTATCAATACGTCAAAAACAAATAAACAATTGATAATCAGAGAAAACACTATACTTTCATCGAATACGTCATTGCATGTTATAGAACATAGAACACTGTTTTTCTAAACTACAATAACACGAAAGCCGGGTAATTTATAAAGGAAGTTAATAACAGAAATATAGGAAAAACTTAAAGATTATCGGTTGAATAACTCAAAAGTGAATTTGCAACCTATCTCCTTAAATTTCCAATTGGCAAAGCTGCCAAAGACTCCGAAATCAAAAATATTGGTGCCGATGCCATAACCAACCTCAACATAAGGGTTCAGATGCGGAACAACCAAAGCATTCAGATAAAGACGCTCATTGAGCACATGCTGTGTATACTTCACCAAATGACGCAACATCAGGAAGGGAGATTCATACGTCAAATGCCCACGGAGATATTTACGGGAGGAATTATACCACCGCCCGTCAAGCAACTGGAATACACCGCCAATTTCATCATTCCATCCCACGGGAAGATTGGAACGGGTAAAATTGGCAAAATCCACAAAGTATATATCTTTTTGATTAGTAAAAGCACCCCATCCAAAGCGGAGATAAAAATCACGCATCAACCCCAAGGGAATGGAGTGCTGAATATCCACCTCTACACGCTCATACGTACCGGTACTTTTAAAAACCCCATTGATGCCCCGCTCCCAGTCCACTGAAAAACTGGGATATTTGGAATGTAAGTTCACTTTACGATCCCCATTCATATAGTAATACTGACCGGGCGTCCACGTCAGACGGACACGCGGAGCAAAACTATTGTAAGAATGACGCATTTTCTCTGTCCAATCAGGATAAACTTCTGAAGAAGAGCCTACACTTCGCGAAGTCGCCCTCGTGGATACATACATCGAACGATTGGCCTCCGTACGCTTATGCATGGAGAAACCGACATCCAGTGACAGACCGTTCACAACTTCCCAGCTATGGCGCACCTGCAAGTATAAGTCATTAAAGTAATCCAGTTGTATCTGATCAAAATCGAAAACACTATCCGGAATGTTTTTCAATTCATCCAGCATCCTACTACTATAAATGCGGTGGCCGTTACCCAGGTTCACGTGAAGGGCCGCGCGCTTACGTGGCCAGTAATCAAAATCTGACTTTATCGACCAATAAAACTCATTATACTTGAAGTTATAACCCAATCTGGGAACGATACGTAACAAACGGTCGCCCGTAAAAATACGGTTATACTTAAATTCCTGCCGGTAAGAAAAACCATTCTTCCCGCTATAGCTCAACAAGAATGGATTGATAAGCGGTGAACAGCGCACACTGCCCAGTTTCGAAAGATCTACCGTATAGCGGCTGATAAGCGCATCACCGATCTGTCCCCAAAATTCCAGATTCTTATTTTTGGGTTTCTTATATCGATATGAAGTATCACGGCTTAAAAAGAAATCTTTATATAAGTCCTGTTCATGTACAGTCAACGGAATGGGACGTATACTCTCAAAATAAGAACTATCCTTCTTGTTGGCATTCGTATCACTGCGCAATGTGTAGGACTCCGACAGATCATACTTGCTCTTCAATCTTTTCCGGTCCATCCGCGAAGGGTCTTTCTGAATAATGGTTTTATAATCGAGAGCAGCAATATAATTGGCATCGACCACATTGCCCAGAAAGCGGAAAGTGGCATCCACATCATAATGTACAGGCAAAAACTCATCCGATTCACCCACATCTCCCATACGTATCATATTGTTGAAACGCAACATTTCAGAACGTCCGCTAAAATGCATCTCACGCACACTCCAGACATTCTCACTGACCACCATGTGACCGCTGACCAACTGAAAGCTTTTGCTTTTCGGTTTGAAACTAATCTTATATTGCAAATCATGCACTTTACCCATTACCGAATCGACATGATAAGAATAATATTTCATCGCATTTGGAGCCAGAGGCGAAAGAAGCTTATCATATAATAAGGTAGAAGCGTAGATATTAACATGGAAATATTCCGGCAACCTTCCGTCCAGTTCCCAAAACTCGGAAGTGGTACCGACACTGGCTTTTACTTTCTGATCATAAATGTCGGGAGCAGTAAAATGCAAGTCACTATAAGTTTCCATCATATACTCCCTCACTCCTTTCCGGATGCGGAACATGGTAGGAATAAAGCGTAAGATGTGATTTTTCTTGCGAAGATTCACTTTTCCCTTAATATAAAGATCGGCTCTATAGTCGTCGATAATACTTTCATAAAAAGGAGCAAAGAAGATGACTTTCTTCATTATAGAGTCCGCAGAAAGCAAGCTCGCATCGTAAGGATCAGGGATAGAAGCTGCCTGCACTTTCGGACAAGCTGAAAGCAAAAGACATAGCAAGGTTCCTATACAAAAGACGCGTTTCAACGGCAATACCTCCAAATATATAGGGACAAATATAGAAAAAAAGGTTGTAAAACGACGAAATACCTCTCTTTTTAAGAAACCTGATGAAAGATTCTTCATTACAGCCCAGATATAACTTCAATATAGAAAAGAGCGGAGATAAAATCCCCTAAAAGAGTTTTTTCTGTAACATCCCCGAATATTTTAGGGGGTATCCGCATAAAAAACACATTATTTTCAATAATACCCCCTAAAAAATAGGGGTACTTCCGGAAAAAACATATAATTTTGCGCCCAACAATCAACAAAAGAAGGACAAATATGTCAAAAATGAGATTTTACGCCTTGCAAGAGCTTGCCAACCGGCGCCCTCTTGAAGTTACAACCCCTTCGAACAAATTATCCGATTACTACGGAAGCCACGTGTTCGACCGCAAGAAAATGCAGGAATATCTACCCAGAGAAGCTTACAAAGCTGTAACAGATGCTATCGAAAAAGGAACTCCCATCAGTAGAGAGATAGCTGACCTGATAGCAAACGGCATGAAAAGTTGGGCCAAATCCCTGAACGTTACTCATTACACTCACTGGTTTCAACCGCTAACGGATGGTACAGCTGAGAAACATGATGGATTCATCGAATTCGGAGAAAATTCAAATGTAATTGAACGCTTCTCCGGCAAATTGCTCATCCAACAGGAACCGGACGCTTCTTCTTTCCCCAATGGAGGCATCCGTAATACATTTGAAGCACGCGGATATACAGCATGGGATGTTTCCTCTCCCGCCTTCGTGGTAGATACAACTCTGTGTATCCCTACAATCTTCATCTCATATACCGGCGAAGCGCTGGACTACAAAACTCCATTGCTGAAAGCACTCGGTGCCGTAGACAAAGCTGCCACGGAAGTATGCCAGTTATTCGATAAAAATGTAACCCGCGTGTTCACTAATTTAGGCTGGGAACAGGAATACTTCCTGGTAGACTCTGCGCTATACCTGTCTCTTATACACATCTGACGCTGCCGACGACTTAATAGGTGTAG
>ENA-OZCN01000113-OZCN01000113.1-human-gut-metagenome-genome-assembly--contig:-NODE-113-length-14834-cov-5.246228_pt1 | contig 14834 bp, 7 predicted proteins | sample MGYA00244081_ERZ653568 | MGnify/ENA primary metagenome ERZ653568 (study PRJEB26926, sample SAMN06164968) | human gut metagenome | biome: ENVO:00009003; feature: ENVO:2100002; material: ENVO:00002003...
ACCTATTAAGTCGTCGGCAGCGTCAGATGTGTATAAGAGACAGATTCTATTTTTTCCAGAAGATACAAAATGGAGTTTGTCGGCATTGGCAAGCTCCATTTTGGTTTAATAACCTGGGTAAAACTTTGTTTTTTAATGAAATGACACAAAATTATTCCCTTTTTGCATGATTCGTGGTAGTATATCTCTTATTTTATGTGTATTTTTGACACCCAATAACTAACGTGAATTTTATGAGGAATACTATGAAACAATTTGCAATTGCAATTAGCTTGATGTTGGCAATGACATTGCCTTCATTCTCTCAGCAACAACATCCTATCGTTGAAAAAGATTATGTGGCTTATTTGTTTACTTACTTTACAGGTAACCACATCAGTGAAGAAGCTGTATGTTATGCCGTAAGTATGGACGGATATACATATTGGGCACTGAATGACGGTAAGCCCGTTCTTGATTCAAAAGTAATCAGTTCGACCGGTGGTGTGCGCGACCCGCATATCCTGAGAAGCCAGGACGGTCATACCTTTTATATGGTGGTGACAGATATGGTATCTGACAATGGTTGGGATTCGAACCGTGCAATGGTGCTGCTGAAGTCCAATGACCTTGTAAACTGGACGCATTCCATCATCAACATGCAGAAACGTTATAAAGGACAGGAAAAGCTGAAACGTGTTTGGGCACCGCAGACGGTTTTTGATCCTGAAGCCGGAAAATATATGGTGTACTGGTCAATGCAGTATGCCGGTGGAGCCGATATCATCTACTATGCATATGCCAATGATGATTTTACAGATCTGATTGGTGAACCGAAGCCACTCTTCATTCCGGAGAATAAGAAATCATGTATCGACGGGGATATTGTCTATAAAGACGGTGTTTTCCACCTGTTCTATAAGACAGAGGGACATGGAAACGGCATTAAAGTGGCAACCACCCGTTCACTGACTTCCGGTCAATGGGAAGAAGAACCGGACTACAAGCAGCAGACAAAGGACGCTGTAGAAGGAGCCGGTACATTTAAACTGATAAATCAGGATAAGTATATATTAATGTATGATGTATACATGAAAGGCAAATATCAGTTTACGGAAACTACCGATCTGAAGAACTTCAAAGTGATAGACAGTGAAGTGAAGATGAATTTCCATCCCCGCCATGGAACGATTATTCCTATCACGCGCGATGAATTGATCCGTATCACGGATAAATGGGGTAAGCCTGCCGAATTGGGTGCAATACCGAACAACCCTGTATTGCCCGGATTCCATGCCGACCCTGAAATCTTATATTCAAACAAGACAAAGAAATATTATATCTATTCCACAACAGACGGCCAACCCGGCTGGGGCGGATGGTACTTCACTGTTTTCTCTTCAACCGACCTGAAGAACTGGAACTATGAAGGCGTTATGCTGGATTTGAAATCCGAACAGGTACCTTGGGCGAATGGAAATGCCTGGGCACCGTGTATTGAAGAAAAACTCATCAAGGGAGAATACAAGTACTTCTTTTATTATAGCGGCAATCCTGCCAAAGGCGGAGGAAAGCAAATCGGCGTAGCAATGGCCGACTCACCTACCGGACCGTTTACCGATCTGGGACAGCCCATCATTACAGACTCTCCTGTAGGACACGGACAGCAGATAGACGTGGATGTCTTTACCGATCCCGTATCCGGTAAACCCTATCTATATTGGGGTAATGGCTACATGGCCGGCGCCGAACTGAATAAAGATATGATCTCCATCAAGAAGAAAACACTTACGGTAATGACTCCCGAAGGAGGAACCTTGCAGGATTATGCATTCCGCGAAGCTCCTTATGTATTTTACCGTAACGGACTTTATTATTTTATGTGGTCGGTAGATGACACCGGTTCACCCAACTATCATGTGGCTTACGGTACATCTAAATCGCCGTTGGGACCTATTGAGGTCGCTAAAGATCCGATTGTACTGATTCAGAATCCGGAGAAACAAATCTACGGTCCTGCACACAATGCAGTGCTACAAATTCCGGGTACGGATGAGTGGTATATCGTTTATCATCGTATTAATAAGAACTTCCTGAAAGATGGTCCGGGCGTGCACCGCGAGGTGTGCATTGATCGCATGGAATTCAATGCGGACGGAACCATTAAGCCGGTAGTGCCAACCCTTTAATTATATGACTATTAAAATACCAGAGAAACATTATTTGATCATGAGAAACAAACTGAAGGGATTAGCTTTTTTATGTATGGCGGTAGCCTTGCCGCTGACAGCACAGAATGTAACCGTCAGCGGACCTGACGGTAAATTACAACTAACAGTTTCGTGCCCGGAAGGGAAGGAAGCATCGTATTCTCTCACCTATAACGGAAAACAGATGTTGGAATCATCTCCGTTGGGTCTGGAGACCAATGTGGGAGATTTCGCGAAAGCAATGAAACTGACCGGGCATAAAGAAAGGAAAATTGATACCGTTTACACGCAATCGCGTATCAAAGCTTCCAAGATACACTATCAGGCCAATGAATTGGTATGTGCTTTTGCCAATGCAAAAGGGCAGAAGATGGACGTAATCTTCCGTGTGAGTAATAATGACGTTGCTTTCCGCTATACGTTGCCCCGCCAGGGCGAACGGGGAAGCCTTGTTGTGAACAGTGAGGCAACCGGCTTCCGTTTTCCTGAACAGACTACTACCTTCATGTGTCCGCAAAGTGACGCCATGATAGGCTGGAAGCGGACAAAACCGAGTTATGAAGAAGAATATAAGGCAGATGCCCCGATGGATGTCCGTTCACAATACGGCCACGGATATACTTTCCCCTGCCTGTTCCGCGTAGGAGATAATGGCTGGGTGCTTGTCAGTGAGACAGGAGTAGACAGCCGCTATTGCGGTTCGCGCCTGAGCGATGTAACAGAAGGAAATCTGTATACGGTAGCTTTCCCGATGGCTGAAGAGAATAATGGTAACGGAACAGTTGCCCCCGCCTTCGCTTTACCGGGTTCTACCCCTTGGCGTACGATTACGGTAGGTGAAACATTGAAACCTATTGTAGAAACCACTGTTATCTGGGATGTTGTGGAACCGTTGTATGAGACGGAACATGATTATCAGATGGGACGTGGAACCTGGAGCTGGATACTCTGGCAGGACGGCAGTATCAATTATGATGACCAGGTGCGTTATGTTGATCTGGCTGCTGCAATGGGCTATGAATATGTATTGATTGATAACTGGTGGGATACGAAGATCGGCCATAAGCGTATGGAATCCCTCATTGACTATGCACAAGGTAAGGGAGTAGATGTATTCTTGTGGTACAGTTCAAGCGGCTACTGGAATGATATCGAGCAAGGTCCCGTCAATAAGATGGATGATCCGATTATCCGCAAGCGTGAAATGAAATGGCTTCAGGAGCAGGGTGTGAAAGGTATCAAAGTCGACTTCTTCGGTGGAGATAAACAGGAAACCATGCGTTTGTACGAAGGTATTCTGAGTGATGCTGACGATCATGGTCTGATGGTAATCTTCCACGGCTGTACAGTGCCTCGCGGATGGGAGCGGATGTATCCCAACTATGTAGGTAGCGAAGCGGTACTGGCTTCCGAGAATCTGATTTTCAACCAGCACTACTGTGACGAAGAGGCTTTCAATGCCTGTCTGCATCCTTTTATCCGTAATTCGGTAGGCTGTATGGAATTTGGCGGTACTTTCTTGAACAAGCGTTTGAACCGGGGGAACAATGGTGGAACTACCCGTCGCACGACGGATGTATTCCAGTTGTCAACAGCTGTGTTGTTCCAGAATCCTATTCAGAATTATGCTTTGGCACCCAACAACCTGACAGATGCCCCACAAGTTTGCCTGGACTTTATGAAACAAGTGCCTACTACGTGGGATGAAACACGTTTTATTGATGGTTATCCCGGAAAATATGCAGTCGTTGCACGTCGTCACGGCAAGCAATGGTATGTGGCTGCCGTTAACGGTACAAAAGAAGTGCTGAAGTTGAAACTCGAATTACCTATGCTGGCAGGAGAGACTCTCTCATTCTATAATGATGATAAAGAACTGCAACCCCAGTTGCAAACTCTGAAACTGAAAGCTGACGGCAAACTTCAACTGACCCTCCAACCACAAGGTGGCGCCGTACTGGTTCAGGACTGGAAAACGAATGAGAAGGAAATGGGAGCTTACCTGTTTACCTATTTCAAAGACGATACACATAGTTTATATTTCGCAGTCAGCGATGACGGATATACATTTACGGATGTAAATAACGGTCAGCCCATTATCGCCGGTGATACGATTGCCGAACAGAAAGGTATCCGTGACCCGCATATCTATCGTGCACCGGATGGTACTTTCTACATTGCCATGACCGACCTGCACATCTTTGCCCAGCAGAAAGGTCTGCGCAACACCGAGTGGGAGCGTGACGGAGCCAAATATGGCTGGGGCAACAACCGTGGTTTTGTCCTGATGAAATCAAAAGACCTTGTAAACTGGACACACCATGTGGTTCGTATTGACAAGACTTTTCCCGGATATGATGAGATCGGTTGTGCCTGGGCACCTGAGCTGGTCTACGATGAACATGCAGGCAGAATAATGATCTACTTCACCATGCGCATGGGCAATGCACGGAATATGCTGTACTATGCTTATGTAAACGAAGACTTCGACGGTCTGGAAACAGAACCCCGCTTATTGTTCCAATATCCTGATGCTACTAAATCAGCTATCGATGCTGATATCACGAAAGTAGGTGATAAGTATCACATGTTCTACGTAGCTCACGACGGAACACCGGGTATCAAACAAGCTGTATCGAAATATATCAACCGTGGATATACTTATCTGCCGGAATGGGTAGACCCGGAACCGAAAGCCTGCGAAGCTCCTAACATGTGGAAGCGCATTGGCGAAGACAAATGGGTGGTAATGTATGACATCTATGGCATCAATCCTCATAATTTCGGTTTCAGTGAAACCACTGACTTTGTGAACTTCAAAGATCTGGGACATTTCAACGAGGGCGTGATGAAGGCGACTAACTTCTCTTCACCGAAACATGGAGCAGTAATCCACATCACTAAGAAAGAGGCTGAGGAGCTGAGAAAGTACTGGAAAAACAAATAACCCGATAAATAATACCATGAACAGATTGATTAGATTTTTAAGTGTATGTTTACTTCTGTCTTTTGTCTTCCCTGTGCAGGCAAAGGTGGAGGGCGTGACGAATGAACCGAATCAGGTGTACCTCTTTTCCTATTCGAACCGTGACGGACGCAGCGGCCTGAAGTTTGCCTGGAGCCCCGACGGAGAGAAGTGGTTTAGCGTGGCCGATGGATTTGCCTATGTGAATTCCGACTTCGGTCCGTGGGGACGGGCAAAGACTATGTTCAAACCCCATTTGATGCAAACCCGTGCCGATGGCAAATGGCATTGCATCTGGAAAGCTACGAATACTGGTCAGGTACTTGCCTATGTAACCTCTCCCGACTTGCAGAAGTGGGAAGCACAGAGTTATTTCTCTCCCGAAGAACGTAGCAAGTATGAACCCAAAGATGTGTACCCCACCACTCAGAAGAAGGTGTTGGTGAATGGTTCCGAAGAAGAAGGCTGGGTACAGGAAGTTCCCTATACTACCGTGCAGCAGATCATCCGCTATGCCGAACATAAGAAATACCGCCAGTCACTGAATGCAGAGCGTACCGAGCAAGACCCTGTACGTTTTGCCAACCTCAAGCCTGTAGAGGCTACTATTCAGGTAAATGCAGGTCAGGCGAAAGAAATCAGCAAGCATCTGATTGGTATTTTCTTTGAGGATATCAACTATGGAGCTGACGGCGGTTTGTATGCCGAACTGGTTCAGAATCGTGACTTTGAATATACCCCGACCGACCGTGGTAACGATCAGAACTGGAATAGTACTCACTCCTGGAGTGTTCAGGGCAGTGATGCTACATTGAGCATTGCAACAGAGAATCCTATTCATCCTAATAATCCCCATTATGCCGTCTTCGATGTGAGTGCAGCTGAACAAACTGCATTGGTGAATGCTGGTTTCGATGGCATAGCCTTGAAGAAAGGCGAGAAATATGACTTCTCACTCTTTGGTAAAGTACTTGAGGGTAAAGGAGGTAAGGTACTTGTGAACTTGGTTGATAAAGATGGAACAATTATAGGACAAACTGCCGTAAATGTAACATCTAAAGATTGGAAACAACAGAAAGCAGTCTTAACAGCCACAAGCGATGCGGCGGCTGCATCTCTGTCCATTGTTCCCCAGGCTGTCAGCAAGTATGCGCTGGATATGATTTCCCTCTTCCCGCAAAAGACCTTCAAAGGTCGTAAGAACGGACTTCGTGCCGATCTGGCACAAACACTTGCCGACCTGCATCCCCGTTTTGTACGTTTCCCCGGTGGTTGTGTGGCTCATGGCGATGGAATAGATAATATTTATGATTGGAAAGGCTCTATCGGTCCGTTGGAAGCCCGCAAGCCACTCCGTAACCTTTGGGGATACCATCAGACACGCGGTCTGGGATACCACGAATACTTCTTGTTCTGTGAAGATATGGGTGCGGAACCCGTACCTGTACTTGCAGCCGGTGTACCTTGTCAGAACTCTGGTACCTGCGCTCACCATTCCAAGGGTGAACTGACTTGCATGGGGCAGCAGGGTGGCGTGCCGATGGAAGAAATGGATCAATACATCCAAGATGTTCTCGACCTGATAGAATATGCCAACGGAGATGCCCGCAAAACCGTGTGGGGTAAGAAGCGTGCGGAAGCCGGACATCCGAAACCGTTCAATCTGAAGTTTATCGGTATCGGTAATGAAGACATGATTACACCTGTTTTCGTGGAACGCTTTAAGATGATATTCGATGCCGTAAAAGCAAAACATCCTGAAGTTACCGTGATTGGTACTACCGGTCCGTTCTACGAAGGTACGGATTATGAAGTAGGTTGGGATCTTGCTACCGAATTGGGTGTACCGATGGTAGACGAGCACTATTACGTAGAACCGGGTTGGATGATTCACAACCAGGAATATTACGATCATTACGACCGTAGCAAAGCGAAAGTTTACTTGGGAGAATACGCTGCTCACTTGCCGGGACGCCCCAATAATGTAGAAACTGCGCTTGCCGAAGCTCTCTATCTGACCGCCGTAGAACGTAACGGTGACGTGGTAGAAATGACTTCCTATGCTCCGTTGTTGGCTAAAGATGGTCATACACAATGGAATCCGGACTTGATCTATTTCAATAATACGGAAGTGAGACCCACAGTAGGCTACTATACTCAACAGATGTATGGTCAGAACGCTGGTACCGAATACCTGTCTTCTACGGTAAAACTGAATAATGGTTGGGATGCCGTGAAGAAACGTGTCGGAGTATCAGTCGTGAAAGACGTTAATACCGGAGATTATATCGTGAAGTTAGTGAATATGCTTCCGGTGGAAGTTTCTTCCCAGGTGAAACTGGACGGAGCTACTTTGGTAAATCCTTCGGCTACAAAAACGATATTGACAGGTGATCCGAAAGACAGAGGAGCTAAACCCGCTTCTTCTGATTTCAAGGTAGAAGGAAATGACTTTTCTTACTCAATGCCTGCTTATTCGTTTACAGTGATACGTATCCATCAGAATATTGAAAAGAAAAAATAAGATATAATAATGAGAAAGTTAACTGCCCTTTTTGCTTTGTCTCTTGCTTTGAGCATGCAGGCACAACAACATGTGATGACCGTCGACGTTTCTAAACCGACGGCAAAGATACAACCTGAAATGTATGGCATCTTTTTCGAAGATATCAACTTCGGTGCCGATGGCGGTCTATATGCCGAACTGGTAAAGAACCGTTCGTTTGAATTTCCACAACCTTTCGTGGGTTGGGTACCTTTCGGTAATGTAACCGTTCAGGATGCAAATCCTTGTTTTGACCGCAATCCTCACTATGTACGCGTAGTGAACGACGGACGCCTGCTGCGTGCCGGACTGGATAATGAAGGTTACCGCGGCATCGGTGTGAAGCAAGGCGAAGAATACCGTTTCTCCGTTTATGCCCGCACACCGGATGCGAAGTCGATGAAGCTCTCCATCGAGCTTGTCAACTCCAATGCACAGAATCTGTTGAAGAAAGAAATAGAAGTCAGCGGCAATAACTGGCAAAAGCTGACGGCGGTGCTGAAATCTCCTTTCACAGATGCTCATGCCCGCCTGCGTATCGTCCTCGAAACACAGGGTACGGTGGATATGGATCATATCTCTCTGTTCCCTGTGAATACTTGGAAAGGACGTGAGAATGGTCTGCGTGCCGACCTTGCACAAGCCCTTTATGACCTTAACCCGGGCGTATTCCGTTTCCCCGGTGGTTGTATCATCGAGGGTAACAGTCTTGAAACCCGTTACCAGTGGAAGAATTCCGTAGGCCCTGTTGAAAACCGCCCTCTGAATGAGAACCGCTGGAACTACACCTTCAAACATAAAGCCTTCCCTGACTATTTCCAGACTTTGGGACTTGGTTACTTCGAATACTTTCTGTTGAGCGAAGACCTCGGTGCAGAACCTCTTCCGGTAATCAGCTGCGGGCTCTCCTGCCAGTACGAAAGCAACGAAGTGGTCCCGATGGATGAACTTGATCCGTACATACAGGATGCACTCGACCTGATTGAATTTGCCAACGGCCCTGTTACTTCCAAGTGGGGAAAGGTACGTGCCGATATGGGACATACCGAACCCTTCAATCTGAAGATGATCGGTATCGGTAATGAACAGTGGGACAAGGTTTATGTAGAACGGCTCGAAGCTTTCACAAAAGCCATCCGTGCGAAATACCCTAATGTGAAGGTTGTAGGTAGCTCCGGCCCGAGTGCCAACGGTGATAAATTCGATTATCTCTGGCCTGAAATGAAGCGTATCGGTGTAGACCTGGTGGACGAACACTACTACATGAATCCTGATTGGTTCTTTGGCAATGCGTCACGTTATGACAATTACGACCGCAAAGGTCCGAAGGTTTTCGCCGGAGAATATGCTTCACACGATCATTCCACGAAGAAGGATAACAACTTCCTTGCCGCCCTTTCCGAAGCTGCCTTTATGACGGGATTGGAACGGAATGCGGATGTTGTTCATCTGGCTACTTATGCGCCGTTGTTTGCTCACGTAGACGCTTGGCAGTGGAATCCGGACTTGATCTGGTTCGATAACCTGCGCATGATGCGCACACCGAACTATTACGTTCAGCAGATGTACGGCATGAATGCCGGTACCGATGTGCTCAGCCTGAAGATGGATGGCAAAGCAGTAGCGGGGCAGGACAGCCTCTATGCAACAGCTGCACTGAATGCACCTACCGGAGAAATCATTCTGAAACTGGTGAATGCAAGTAGTAAGCCTGCCGATGTTCAGATCGATTTCAATGGTTTGAAGAAACGTCAGTTGGTTGCCGGTTCCTGCACTTACTTACAGAATGACAATTGGTGCACAGTAAATACGCTGGACCAGGAAGCGATTGTTCCTCGTGTACGTCCGGTGCAGGTAGAAGGGCAATCTCTGAAACTGAAACTTGAACCACGTTCGTTTGGAGTGTATAGATTACAGTAGCTTGTAGCTGATTGAACTCTATTCCCCCTTTTTTGAACTATTATTCACCCTAAAAAAAGTTCATTCATCCTATCTTTGTAGCGGTATGCAGAAAATATTCTTCGTACCGCTACAAACATAATAATTTTATATCCATGAAGAAACATCTTATTACCGGACTCTTTGCAGCCCTGGCTCTGACTGCAAATGCACAGTCCTTTAAAGAGTGGCTTGATCCGGAAATCAATGCCGCGAACCGTGCTCCCATGCACACTAATTACTTTGCCTATGAATCGGCAGATGTCGCCATGCAAGGCAAGAAGGCCCAATCTACTAATTACATGACTTTGAACGGTACCTGGAAATTCTCTTGGGTACGCAATGCCGACCAGCGTCCCACCGACTTCTGGAAAGTAGGTTTCAATGACAAAGGCTGGAATAATCTGCAAGTTCCCGCAGTGTGGGAATTGAACGGTTATGGCGATCCTATTTACGTAAACACCGGCTATGCCTGGCGTAATCAGTTCCAGAACAACCCTCCTGAAGTTCCTACAGAGAACAATCATGTAGGTTCTTACCGTCGTGAAATAATTGTTCCCGCCGACTGGAAAGGGAAAGACATCATCGCTCATTTCGGTTCTGTAACCTCCAACATGTATCTCTGGGTAAACGGCCGTTATGTAGGCTATAGCGAAGACAGCAAGCTCGAAGCCGAATTCGACCTGACTCCTTATTTGAAGCCCGGACAAACGAATCTCATCGCTTTCCAGGTATTCCGCTGGTGTGATGGAACCTACCTGGAAGACCAGGACTTCTTCCGTTACAGTGGTGTGGGACGTGATTGCTACCTCTATGCCCGCAACAAGAAACGTATCCAGGACATCCGTATCACTCCGGATCTGGACGAAGCATACAAAAATGGTTCCTTGCGTGTGACGCTCGACCTGAAAGGCAGCGGTAATGTGAATCTGGAATTACTTGATGCTGCCGGCAAGACAGTAGCTACGGAAACAGCCAAAGGTAGCGGTACCATTCTGATGAATGTGGAAAATCCGCATAAATGGACAGCTGAAACTCCTTACCTCTATACACTGCGTGCCACTTTGCAAGGCAGCAACGAAGTAATCCCCGTAAAGGTAGGCTTCCGTAAGATCGAATTGAAAGGTGACCAGATATTAGTAAACGGCCAAGCCGTTCTCTTCAAAGGTGCCGACCGTCATGAAATTGATCCGGATGGTGGTTATGTCGTATCTCCCGAACGCATGATCCAGGATATCCAGGTCATGAAGAAATTCAATATCAACGCTGTGCGTACCTGTCACTATCCTGATGATAACCTGTGGTACGATCTTTGCGACCAATACGGTCTGTATGTAGTGGCTGAGGCTAATATCGAATCACACGGTATGGGTTATCGTGAAAAGACCCTTGCCAAGCGTACCGACTATGCCAAGGCTCATATGGAACGCAACCAGCGCAATGTACAACGCGGCTTCAACCATCCCAGCATCATTTTCTGGTCGTTGGGTAATGAGGCGGGTTTCGGACCTAACTTTGAAGCTTGCTACCGTTGGATCAAGAACGAAGATTCCAGCCGTGCCGTACAATACGAACAGGCACACGGAAACGAATTTACTGACATCGACTGCCCCATGTATGCTGATTACAAGCACATGGAAAAATATGGCCAGCGTACAGATGCCAAGAAACCTCTTATCCAGTGTGAATATGCCCACGCTATGGGTAACTCACAGGGTGGTTTCAAAGAATATTGGGATCTGATCCGTAAATACCCCAACCTGCAAGGCGGTTTTATCTGGGACTTCGTAGACCAGTCCGTTCGTTGGAAAGGTAAAGACGGTGTAACTATCTACGCTTATGGCGGTGACTTCAACCGTTACGATGGTTCCGATAAGAACTTCTGTGATAATGGTCTGATCAGTCCCGACCGTGTTCCCAATCCGCACATGTACGAAGTGGGTTACTATTACCAGAACATCTGGACAACTCCCGCTGACCTGAAGAACGGCGAAGTGAACGTGTACAACGAAAACTTCTTCCGTGACCTTTCCGCTTACTATCTGGATTGGCAATTACTTGCTAACGGTAAAGTAATTCGTACCGGTCGTGTAGAAGACCTCAACGTAGTTCCGCAGCAGACTGCCAAAGTGAAATTGAACATCGGCAAAACCTGCGAATGCAAAGAATGGTTGCTGAATGTAACTTATCGCCTGAAGAACCGCGAAGGTTTGCTCCCTGCCGGATATGCCGTAGCCAAAGACCAACTTGTACTGAACCCCTACAAGGCTCCTGCCATGGACTTGAAGAATGTGGAAGTTGTGAACACCCCCACCATTGCTCCTCAAATCCAGGAAAACGACTGGCGTTATCTGATTATCAACGGTGATAACTTCCGTCTGGAATTCAACAAACATACCGGTTACCTGAATCGCTACAACGTAGCAGGAACGGAATTGATGAACGAAGATGCCGAACTGGCACCTAACTTCTGGCGTGCACCTACGGACAATGATTTCGGTGCAGGTTTGCAACAGAAATTCGCTGCCTGGAAGAACCCGGGTCTGAAGCTGACTTCCTTCAAATGGGAAACAGTAGACAATCAGACTGTGGTACGTGCAGAATACGAAATGAAGAATGTTTCTGCCAAACTGGATCTTACTTATGTAATCAATAACAAGGGTGCTGTAAAGGTGACTCAGAAGATGACTGCCGATCCGGAGGCTAAAGTTTCCCATATGTTCCGTTTCGGTATGCAGATGCAGATGCCCAAGACTTTTGAAACTGTAGAATACTATGGCCGTGGCCCGGTAGAGAACTACAGTGACCGCAATCATTGTACAGATCTGGGATTGTATCGCCAGAGTGTAGATGAACAATTCTATTCTTATATCCGTCCGCAGGAAACAGGTACGAAGACCGATATCCGCTGGTGGAAGCAACTGAACGATGCCGGACGCGGTTTGCAGATTGTAGCTGATGCTCCGTTCTCTGCATCAGCCCTGCACTATACTATCGAGTCTTTGGACGATGGCTGGGAGAAAGCCCAGAATCACTCTCCTGAAGTGAAAGAAGCTAACCTGACAAATCTCTGCATCGACAAGGCTCAGATGGGCTTAGGATGTGTGAACAGTTGGGGTGCATGGCCGTTGCCACAATATCAGTTGCCTTATGGTGACTATGAATTTACGTTCATTCTTACTCCGGTACAACACGGTATAGAAATTGAATAAGTAAATCTATCTCAATTCTCCTCCTCCCAGGAGGAGAGGAATTGAGATACTCTTTATTATACTCATTATTATTATAGCATGAAGAAAAGAGAACTATTACTCCTTTTATTCTCCTTGTGTTCTGTCCTTGTATCTGCCCAGCAGAAAGTCCCAAACCGCTTCCGTACCAACATCCCTCTCGATTCCATCCACCTGAGTGACCCTTGCATACTGGCCGATAAGAGAACCTCCACTTATTACATGACCGGTACTGGCGGCCTCCTCTGGAAAAGCAAAGACCTTGCCCGTTGGGAAGGCCCTTATCGTGTAGCAGAAACTGATCCTAACTCCTGGATGGGTCCTAAACCCGAAATTTGGGCAGCCGAATTGCATGAATACAATGGAAAATATTACTATTTCGCCACTTTTACGAATAACGCCATCAAGATTGATACCGTAAAAGGAAACGTCATCCCCCGTCGTGCCAGTCACATCCTGGTCAGTGATAAACCGGATGGCCCTTATAAACCTATGAAAGACCCCACTTACCTACCCGAGAATATGCCTACCCTTGATGGCACATTCTGGGTGGACAGTGACGGCAAACCTTATATGATCTATTGCCACGAATGGCTGCAAAACTGGAATGGTACGATGGAAAAGATTGAATTAAAGTCCGATTTAAGCGGTTCCATCGGCAAAGGAAAGATTCTTTTCCGTGCCAGTGACTCTCCCTGGAGCCGTGAGAAGATGGAGGACAAAGTATTGCCCAACCGTGTAACCGACGGACCATGGCTTTTCTGCACAGGTACGGGCCGGTTAGGTATGATATGGACAAGCTGGGTATTCCAGGACTATACACAAGGCGTTGCCTATTCCGAAAGCGGAACTTTGGATGGCCCCTGGATACAAGAGAAAGAACCGATCACTCCGCCTAACTTCGGACATGGAATGTTGTTCCGTACTTTGGATGGTGAGTGGATGATGTCGGTTCATAGTCATAAAGACGTGAACGGGCGATATATTCGTATTCCGCACCTGTTTAAAGTCGATTTATCGGGGGATAAACTGAAAATTGACTGATTTATCACCTTTTATGAAACAATTGTGCTACTACTGAATAGAAATTTCACCCTATCTTTGCAACATCGACAATAGGTTATAGATTAACATAAGATTGGTATTAATAAACAAAGGGTAGTTTTTTAAGTCACAGTTTTCAGTAGGTAGTATTTATAAGAGAGGGCAATCTTCGAATCAAGAAGATTGCCCTTTTATATTAACCATAGGAAGATTCCCTATACTGTTTAGGCGACATACCCAAATGCTGTTTTACGTACTTTCCAAAAAAAGACAGATTAGGGAAATTCAGTTCATTGGCTATTTCTTTAATACTCTTCTGAGAGTTTCTCAACAGATACAAAATATCTTTCACCATGTATTGAGTGATGAGTTCGGAAGCCGTCTGTCCACTGACTTCTTTGCAGACTGCCGATAAATACTTAGGAGTAACATACAGTTGGTTAGCGTAGAATCCAATCATGCGTTCTTTGGGGTATGATGAAGACAAGAGACTGATGAACTCCTTAAATAAGTTTTCGCCCGAGGTGAATGTTGGCGGTTTCAGCTTGATGAAGCGTTCCAGTGCATCGTGAAACTCATAAAGAAATGCTTGGATCAGAGAGTCGATCAGTTCCTTTTGATGTTTGCAGGGAGTGCCCAGCATTTTAGAACGCAACAGGGAATAGTATTGGCAAAACAACTCTGCCTCTTCTGCATTCAGTGAAAGAATGGGGATTTTCTCTATGAACATTTTCAAGTCCCAGCTTTCGCCCGCTATGAGAAGTAATTGCTTCATGTACTCCGATGACAGACAGATGCAACGGCATTCAAAATCAATACTTATCATACTATTTTCCAATATGATATTAGGATGGCAAATGAACAAATCGTTCACGTGTATCATTCGCGATTCTCCATCTGTCTCTTATACACATCTCCGAGCC
>ENA-OZCN01000116-OZCN01000116.1-human-gut-metagenome-genome-assembly--contig:-NODE-116-length-14751-cov-6.365406_pt1 | contig 14751 bp, 8 predicted proteins | sample MGYA00244081_ERZ653568 | MGnify/ENA primary metagenome ERZ653568 (study PRJEB26926, sample SAMN06164968) | human gut metagenome | biome: ENVO:00009003; feature: ENVO:2100002; material: ENVO:00002003...
AGCGTCAGATGTGTATAAGAGACAGATGATACATACCTTCTTTCCGTGCAGCCGTGCGATTCCGGCCGCCAGATTCAGCAGCGAAGTGGTCTTTGCCACACCGCCCTTGTGGTTTACACATGCTGTCGTAATTGTTTTCATGATTTGTCTATCTCCTTGATTATTACGCTGTAAAGATACGCTTTTTTGAAATGTTTACCAAATATTTTTCTACATATTTACTTTATCAGTATTATACTTTAAATATATTTCACATTACATACTTAAATATATAAATATACATAATCATGTATATTACTTATTTACTTTAATATATAAATAAGTATATTTTCCATAGAAGCAAACGTGTTATCTGAAAATAAAAGTCATACTGCAACGAAATTGCAGCCTTGTGGTATATCTTGCAGCCTTAAAGGCCCGGAGCCTGTCACATACGCACATAATCAAAAAAGATCTGCGGGGATTTTTGTACGGAAAGGAAAGTAAAAAAGCCCCCAGCCTGTTAAAAAGTAACGCCAATCACTCATTAACATATAAATGCGCACCACCGCACGACTGGGGGCAAATACCCTCCGTCGCGGGGTGCGCTTTTTATATGTCGTTGAATGATTGGCTCTGCAAAGATAGAAAAATATTTGCTATGACACTGTTTGAGATTCTAAATTTTAATAGGGAGCTTCTGGAGCGTCTGGAGAACATCAGCCGGACGAACGCCCTGTTTTCCGACCTTCGCCGCCTCTCGGAAGGAATTCCCCGCCACAGGATGCTCTCCAAGAAGATGCACAGCATATTCCTGGAACGTATCCGCCGGGAGGAAAGCACCGGCTTTGTGGACTATCTCACCATCTCTTCCTCCCTGCTGTTCTCCGGCAAATATGCCAGGAACATCGGGGAGCTCGGAAAACTGAACTTCTACAACAATATACGCTTGAGCGACTACAGTTGCGAGGGCTATCTTGACGGACTCGAGGTGGTATGCTGTGACTACAGGGAACTGACGGACAAGTACAGGGACTCCCCGGATGTGGTCTTTCTGATAGATCCCCCCTACATGGCGACGGACATCAGCACATACAGGATGGACTGGAAACTTACGGACTATCTGGATGTCCTGCTGGTACTGAAAGGACACCCTTTCGTCTATTTCACTTCCGGCAAGTCCCCCATACTGGATTTCTGCCGGTGGATGGAGGAACATCCGGAAACCGGCAATCCTTTCAAGGGGGCCGGCATGTCCACTCTTACGGCCAGAATGAACTACAGTTCGTCCTATACGGACATCATGCTGTACAAGGAAACGACTGAAGCGGCCTGAAGCGGCCACACCACCTTGAATTCCACTTGCGGATATCCCGGACGTGAGTCCCGGATATCCGCTTAATTTTTGTTAAGTGCAATACGGTTGCACTGTATCCTCCTATCATTGCCCCTGAAATATAACATAAAAAAGAAACTGCCATGCCAAATGAAAACAACCTGTTGCAGGAACGTGCACAACTTGCAGCAGTTCTGGACAATCCGGACGCAATCCAAAGGATCAAAGAGCCGACAGAAAAAGTGCAGATTGCCGCCGTACAGAAAAAGCCGGAACTTGTCCGGCTGTTCACCAACCCAACGGAGAAAGTACAGCTTGCCGCCGTAATCGCCTCTCCTGAAAGTGTCCTTCTCATGCAGGCCCCATCCCCCCTGGCCTGCTTCACGGCCGTGGAAGGGATGTTCAAGGCGGACCTGCCGCCCACAGCCGGTATTCTGGCTGCCGCCCAAAGGCTGGTATTCCGGATGAAGGGGAACAGGAAATCCGGAGAACCGGATACGGAAGCCGTAAAGGAGTTTTTTGATGAAGTCAAATCCTTTAAACATTGAAAGCCATGCCTACAATCCTGGAACACCTTGCCGCGCTGTTCGACAAGGACATGAGGGCGGTATTGAACAATCCCCGCGCCATCAGCATGATCGCCAACCCTTCCGCCCGTGTCCAGATGGCCGCGGTCAGAAGGGACAGAAGTGTCATCTGCTTTATTGAGAGACCGACGGAAAAGGTACAGCTGACAGCTGTCAGAAACGCACCGCACAACATCCATTTCATCACTTCGCCAAGTGAGAGGGTGCAGCTGACGGTCATAGGCAACAGGCCTTCCTATATCGGCTTCATCCCAAACCCTACGGAAAAAGTACAGCTGAAAGCCGTCGAGAAGAGACCGGAATGCATCTTCCTGCTGCAGAAGCCTGCAGAAAAGGTGCAACTGACGGCCGTCCTGAAAGATCCCCGGTATCTCTCGGCAATCAGGGAGCCGACAGAAAAAGTACAGCTGGCCGCCGTGCAGAAAAATCCGGAATGCATCCGTCATATAGCGGAACCGACGGAGAAGGTGCAGCATATGGCCGTCCAGAGGAATCCGGATATCTTCCGGCAGATCAGGCAGCCTGAGGAAAGCGTGCGGCTGGCGGCGGTGCAGGCCAAGGGGGAGAACATCAGATACGTGTCCGCCCCGTCCGAGACTGTACAACTGGCGGCTGTCAGAAACGATCCGATGAATATCCGGTATATAGAAAACCCTACGGAAAAGGTGCAGTCCGTCGTTCTGAACGCAGACCGGGATGCGGCACCGTTTATCAGTTCGCCTACGGAAGAGATCAAAAGACTGGCGATGGAAATGTACGGCCTCAGACTGGAAAATGCCGCCGGCAAGCAGACGGCAGCGGCCCGGACATCCGAAACCTCCGGAAGCTCCGGAAAGAAAGCGGCGGAGGGCGTGGCAAAGAAACCCTCGGCAAAGCAGGTCAGAGAGGCGGTGGAGAAACTGGACAGCGAGATCAGGGAAATAAACAGGGAGTACTTCCAGGCCACTTACGAGGCGCAGTACTCGGACAACGCCGCGGAACGGGAAAGCGAGATCTCGGCTGCCGGGAAAAACAGGGAGAAGAAGCTTGTCAAAGCTTATGAAAAATTCAACTCGGCAGCCGTTCCGGAAAGGAAGGAATGCAATGTGGGGAAGATTGTCAAAGAACTACGTAAGGAAAGGGTGGCCGTGGAAAACATGAAAGCCGGGGAATGGCACTCCCTGATGAAGGGGAAGGCCGTACAGCCGCCCCTTGTTTCCGGCACATCCGGAGCCGCAGGAAAAGGAAGCGCACTGATGCTTGCCAGAACACCCGCGGGATATGCACTGAAGGCGGCGGGCACCATAAACCAGGCAAGCCGGCAGGCCAATGCGGAAATGTAAGTAACATTTGCATTCTACATATATCACTTGTTTACTTATTTACTTTAAATTTCGGAAATGTAAATAAGTAAACAAGTTTTTTGCTGATAAAACTCTTTATGACTTTATGAACAAGGTATCATATTAAGCCGGCAAACAATGACACATACTTCCGATAAACATGTCACGGACGAAGAACTGGAGCTTGTCACACGTGGCAAGGCGGACGGCATATACATGAAAGCTCCGAACGGCAGTCCGACTTCCCTGAATGAGAGGCAGTGGGTCCAAGTGCGCACCAGAGCATTCAAGAACTGGTTTGGAGACTGGAAAAATGTACCGGAGGCAGCTTCAAGGATTGTCGATGAGAATGGCGAGCCTCTGGTTGTCCACCATGGAACACCTTTGCGCAGAGACCAGATTACTCCCGAGAGGGGATGGCAGAGGGACGGGATCACTTATATACCCCAAAAGGTTCCGTTCCACACATTCAAGGGCGGTGAATATTCCGGCCTGATTTTCACCTCCGTCGATGCGGAAAAGGCAAGAGGTATTGCAGAGACGCGTGCAATGAGCATTCCTGATGACAAATATGGCAATGAACAATGGACGGAAGAAGGATACGTGTATGACCTGTATGTAAATTCAAGAAACCCTTTTGACCCGAAAGACGGGCAGGCCGTAAAAAAAATCCTGCAGTCATTGGGCAGCGAAATACCTGTCCTGTCTTTTTATGGAGGAAAAGGAGGTACGGTATCCCCGGAGAAAGCGCTGGAGCTGGCATCAAGCAAAAGAAACTGCTGGATGCTGACGGAAACCCCGGAGTTTTTGTCCAAAGTCAGGGAGGCGGGCTATGACGGGCTTGTCGGTTACGACGAGGGAGTGAAATACATAGCCGTGATGTCTCCCGGACAGTTGAAGGACGCTTATGAAAACACGGGCGCGTTTTCCACATCAAATGACGACATCCGCTTCCGTCAGGTCTATCACGGCAGTCCGGCCTCCTTCGGGCATTTCGACCATGCCTTTACCGGAACCGGTGAAGGGGCGCAGGCCTACGGATGGGGGACATACGTGACGGAAGTGAAAGGAATCGCCCGCAAATATGCGGCCATCGGTATAAAGCGGGGAAACCACATCACCTATGACGGGGAGCCTTTATCCCCGGTGCTTGACAACGAATATTATTTTGATGAGGTATGGAGAATATGGAAACGCCAGATCCTTTCTTCCACCGATGTGGACAGTTTGAAACGGAACATTTCTTCCGTGTATATGGACGGGCGTACCACAAGCGCATACAGCGGACGGAGAAAGGCATTCGAGCGACAGAAGCAGGAGCTGCTTTCCGACATAGATGCGGGCAGGATACGCATTGAGCCGCCGCGCCACCTCTATACGGTGGAAATCCCGGAAGACAACGGGATGAACTATCTGTACTGGGACAGGCCGGTATCCGCGGAGCAGCAGGGAAAGATATTCCTGCAACTCCGCAAGGAACGTTTCTTCTTTCCGGAAGCCACGGCGGAGTTCTGGAGCGGCAGGTCGCATGTATGGAACAGCGGGAAAGAGTTCTACGGCTTTCTGGACTATATGTTCATGAATCCGGACCGGGATACCGATTCACAGCGGCTTGCCAGCGGGTTTCTTTCGCGGGCGGGTTTTACCGGGATTGACTATCCGGCGGAGTGTTCAACCGGCGGCCGGGCTGACGGCGCGCGGAACTATGTCATTTTCAGCGAGGCCGACCTGAAGATAACCGCACATGAACGCTTCCGCTTCATCGGAGAGAAAGGGGCCTCCAGACTTGACCGGTCTGAAGGGGCCTCCCTGCGGCTGGAGAACCTCGCCGTCGCCCGCGAAATGGAAAAGTCCGGCAAGGATGCCGGAACAATAAAGGCGGCGACAGGCTGGGAACGCGGGGCTGACAGCAAGTGGCGTTATGAGACGGCGGATTTCGAATACCATCCGGCCGGAGATCTGGGCTATTCACGACTGCTGGAAAAACAGTCCTGGCATGGGGAGCTTGAAAATCTTCTTGACCGGCAGATAGAGGGCGAAACACTCTCTGAAGCGGAGTGGAAACGTTTTGAGGAACTGACGGAGCTGGCAACCGGACTGAAGGAACAGGACGCGCTGCGTGAACGGATCTATCTTGATGACTATGTGAAGGACGATGAACTGTTCCAGGCCTATCCTGAAATGAAACGGACCCGGCTGGAATTTGTGGACCTGCCGTCGGCCGACTATTGCGGGGGCTATCTCCATCCGGACAACAGAATCGTGATAAACATCTCCCGGACTGATGATGTGAGGTCTGTCCTGGCCCATGAGATACAGCACGCAATACAGACCATGGAGGGGTTTGCGCGGGGAAGCAATCCCGGGGAGTTTAAAAACACGGTGGAGAATGTGATCCTGGACATCGTGCGGGCCACTGACGGAAGGATTCTGGAGGGTGGCGGTTTCGACAATACCCCCAAAGGCATATTTGCCGCACTTGACCGGAAAGTGCCCTACGGGACAATACTGAGACATTATGACTATCCCCTCAGCCTCGTGGCTGAGAAGTACGGATATGAGAACATCTTTGACCTGGTGAATGACATCGGCCGGTTTAAAAGCGGCATACAGGAATACCGTTCCACTGCAGGGGAGGTGGAAGCGCGCAATGTGGAAAGCAGGCTGGATTTTACTTCCGCCCAAAGACGGAACACGCTTGCCGTTTCCACCGAGGATATCGCCCGGAACGGGCAGATATTCCTTTCAAGGGACGTCCGGATGGACGAGCTCGCACGTCATGTGTCTTTTCTGGCCGGGAAACTGCACATTCCGGTGGAAGTGATCCGTCATGCCGACGAGGCAGGCTCTCCCGACATACGCGGCCTGCTCTCCTGCGGGAAAGACATCCGGGGCTGGTATGACATCCCCTCGCAACGTGTCTGCCTGTATCTTCCGCATGCCCGGGGGAAAGCGGACGTCGAGCGTACCCTGCTGCATGAGGGTGTGGCACATTACGGACTCAGAAAGCTTGCAGGTCACAAGCATATGGATGCTTTTCTGGATGACATCTTCAACGGATGCGGAGAAAAAGTACGGGATGAGATTCTCCGGATGGCGGCTGCAGACAAGACGGACATACGTGTCGCAACGGAAGAGTATCTGGCCCGGATGGCCGAGGCCGGTACGGACCAATCCTTATGGGACAGGATTGTCACCGCCTTCCGGAATCTCCTCCGAAAGCTGGGCTTCTGCCTGGAAATCGGCACAAGGGAACTGAGGGGCATACTCGCCGCCAGCCGGAAAAATCTCACCGGAATTGCGGAACCGGCCGTAATACAGACGGCAAGAGGAGACCTTGAACTCTCCTGCGGATACGGGCGGGCGGTTCTCAGGCGGCAAGGGGTCGAAACGGATGCGACCTCCCTTCTGGAACGGATGAGAAAAGCGGGGATCAGCCCCGCCTCTCTCGGGCAGGAGGCCTGGAAAGCCGTCTTTAACGGCGGCATCATCCTTCCCGACGGCAGGAAACTCATGGCCGTAAGGGAACCGGCCGGATACGGGATGAGGATATCCGGTGTGTCACCGGGGAGTACAAGAGAGTCGGGAATGGAAATGTAAAACAGGATACTGAAAAATAAGATATGGACGAGTGCGATGAAAAAAATGCTATAAGCCTCTCATGGGGAAGGCGGGAAATCCGGATTTCCGGAGAAGGGACCACCCTGTATGTGAACGGTGTCCCCCATGACATGACCATGATGCTGGAGGCTATCCGTGGAGCCGGCGCGAGACCGGAAAGGATGTCCCCGGCCAGATGGATCTCCCTGTTGAGGGGACGGCCTACCGTGCTGCCGGGATGTGAAAGCCCCCTGGTCATGGTACGGGTCCCTTCCGGATATACGGTCAGGTGTCTGTTTCCGGCCGGAGAAAAGGAACACTCCTTCCAGGCGGAAATGCAGTAATTGGACCGGATTACTTATAAAGTATGATATTAATAAAGTTAATAGCGGTAAAAACTAAAAAAGTACAATGGAACATTACATTTTCTATTGCAAGCTGTCGCTTCTGGCAGTCCTGTCACTGATAACGGCCTGCTGCATGCTGAGCCGGAGATGGTATGTCAACCTGGCCGCATTTCTTGCATGCCTCTCGGGCGAGACCTTTCTGGCCCACCTGTTCTTCCCCGGATACATGCTGTGTCCAGCGGCCGCCTCGTTCATAATCCTCTTCCTTTCCCGGATATGGGACCTGTCCAGAACCTCGGCAAAGGGGAACGGGGCTGATCCCATCCGGCTGCCGGTCAGGTCAGGAATCCGGGAGTCCCGGCTCGAATTCTATTACTATTACTCCAACTTCCTGGTTTACGGAGGGGCCGGTTCCGGAAAGACGAAAAGTATCGGAAAATGGCTTCTGAGCGAATACATGCGGCTGGGATTCGCCGGATTCATCTATGACTTCAAGGATACGGACTATACCCGTACCGCCTACAACCTCATTAAAAGGCACAGGTATCCGCACAAGTTCTACTATGTCAGTTTCGACAGGCCTGAACGGTCGTACCGGTTCAACCCGCTCAAGGTGGTGAGGGACCGCACGGAACTGATCCAGCTGATGGAGGACGTGCTGCTCGCGCTGCTTCCCAAGAAGGAACAGCAGAACGAATGGGTCGCCGGAGGTCTGGGCATCCTCCGCGGCGTGGCGTTCCGGTTCTGGGACGAGTTCCCCGAGCATTGCACGCTGCCGCATATACTGGCCTTCATCATGACCGCCTCGGCAAGGCAGCTCTCCCTGTTCCTGCAGCAGAACCTCGTGTCGGAAATGCTGGCCGGCGCCTATCTGAAGGCGGAAGGTTCCGAGAAGACCCAGGCATCCTATCTCTCCACGCTGTGTAACAATCTGGCCACCGTTTCACAGAACGAGGAGATCGCCTATGTCCTTTCAGGGGACGATTTCGATTTCAACCTGATCGATCCGGAGAACCCCAAGCTGTTCGCCGTCAGCAACAACTTTTCCAAGAATTCGGTCTATGCCCCGGTCATCAGCATGCTCATGACCATATCCGCCAGGCAGTTCTCCATGCAGAACAGGGTTCCCTTCGTCTATTTCCTTGATGAGATGACCACGGTGAACATCAAGAACTTCGAGACGCTGCCTTCAGTCCTGCGTGAGTATAAGGCGGCATTCATATTGCTGACCCAGTCCGGTTCCAAAGTGGAGAACCAGTATGGCAGGCTCGACCGTTCATCCGTGGAAGCCAACTTCGGGAACCAGTTTTTCGGACGGACCAAGGACGTGGAATCATTGAAATATTATCCCATGATCTTCGGAAAGGAGGAAAAGGAACGGAGATCCCGCAGCACGGGAAAAAGCGGTGGAAGCACGAACAGGAGCGTGACCGTATCATCCCAGAAAGAGGACATATATCAGGGAAAGGATTTTGCGGATCTGGAACCCGGGGAGTTCATCGGTTCCGCCACGCGTGCCAACGTCAGCTACTTCAAGGTAAAGCTGGAGATGTATGACGACAGGAACGAGGAGCCCCTGCCCGATGTTCGGGTCCTTGAGCCGGGAGAGCTGGGCAGGAACTTCGCAAGGATTCTTGAGGAAGTACGGGAGCTGTTCCCGTGTGAATGACGGAACGGGGGGGGGGTATTGTAGCGCCCCACCCGTTAAAGAATGGCCTTGGAACTCCTTTTTTAGCAGATGCGTATTACCGAAAGAAGCCTATTATGGCATCCTGCATTTAGTTCCAAAAGAATTAAAATCTGTTGCTGTTTCAAAGTAAGGGATAAGCAATTCAATAAAGCGACAAAAACAAGTAATAAATGAGATATTCAGGGATTTTTTGAACATTCTTAGATGATATACTAAAAAAACTATCCATATAATATGTCGTTTTGCACATTTTTAATATATTTGCATCGTTTTATTAAATCTATTTTAATAGAAAGAAATTAATTCTAAACAAATAACAGATACCCGTTTATTAGAATAGAGACAATAAACATAACTAACCTTGTATTAATTTAAATTTAAAACTATGTTAGATCAATTCAAAACTGTAGGCATGCTGTTTGCCTTTTTGGGTGCTTCTACGGGAACGGCATCCGCTTTTACCCCCCCTATAACACACTGATACACAGTGATATTACACAGCAAGACGGTGTGTGTAAAGGTGTAGTAAAGGACAATCAGGGAGAAACTGTCATCGGTGCGTCCGTTGTTGTAAAGGGAAGTACCAATGGTACCATTACAGGTCTTGACGGTGATTTCACCCTTGACAATGTAAAGAGAGGTGATGTTATCCAGATTTCTTACATCGGCTATGTGAGCCAGGAAGTCGTATGGCAGGGAACTCCGCTTAACATCACATTGAAAGAAGACTCCCAGACGTTGGAAGAAGTCGTAGTGGTAGGCTTCGGCTCGCAGAAAAAAGCCAACCTGACAGGTTCGGTTTCGCAGGTCAAGATGGATGATGTGCTGGGCGAACGTCCTGTAACCAATGTCAAGAATGCCCTGCAGGGTTCTATGCCCGGTCTGATGGTAAGTGGTGGTGCATCACCGGGTGAAGCAAAAAGCTTCAACATACGTGGTACAGTATCCATCAACGGTATGAATCCGCTGGTGCTGATCGACAACGTTGAAGGTGATATAGACTTGTTGAATCCGGAAGATATTGAAAGCGTCACCGTACTGAAGGATGCGGCATCGTCCGCCATCTATGGTGCACGTGCTGCTGCCGGTGTTATCCTGATTACCACCAAAAAAGCCAAGAAAGGCGAAAAATTCAACTTGAACTACAACGCCAATTTTGGCTTCCAGACTTCTATCAACAGTCCCAAACAAGCTTCCCTTGACGAATACCTGAGAGCTTACCAGGCTGCCGGTTTCTCTGAAACTTACTATGCCGGAAACGGATCCGTGAGTAAGTGGCGCGAATACCTGGCCGGATATAAGGAAAATCCTGCTGCTTATCCTACCGTGGGTGACGGTATCTATATCGGTGAAGACGGTGCTCCCTATTACCTGAACGACAAGGATGTGTACAAGGCCTTTCAGGAAACCAGCTTCATGCAGACGCATAATCTGACTGCCAACGGAGGTACTGAAAAACTGCGCTACCGTCTGAGTGCCGGTCTCACCAAAGAAGACGGGCCGCTGATTGAATCGAAGGATACCTACATGCGTAAAAACATCTCTTCTTTCATCAGTGCAGACATCACCGACTGGCTGACACAGGAGGCAGACTTCCGTTATACCGTGGCAGACCGCTCAGAACCGATGGGTTCCGGTGACGGTATCTACTGTATGAACCACATCTCGTTCTATCCTTCAGGTATGATGCCCGGTTCGGTCAATACATCGGTAGGCAAAGACTTGCCTCTGATTACTCCTGAAAACCAGATCCGCTATAACAACCCGTATCTGACAGACACCGATAACACGCGTATCTACCTGCGCACCATTATGCGTCCCATCAAGGGACTGGAGCTGGTGGGTGAATATACCTACGACCGCAAAAACTGGCAGAAGTCATACTATGCCAAAAAGTGGGAATATACTACTGAGCAGCTGGGTTCCAATAATTCAGTTACTTCAGACTACCTGTTCAAGAGCGAAGACCATGAAGACTATAATGCCCTGAACCTGTATGGTACGTATAACTTCTCAATCAAGGAAGACCATATGTTCAAGGTAATGGCCGGTTTCAACCAGGAACGTAAGCAGAATTCATGGATTTCCGTACAGACGCACGATATGATTGCTCCTTCGGCTCCGTCATTCACCAGTGCCACAGGAAAAATCATTCCTCAGAACTCATACAGCGACTACGCTATCCGGGGGGCATTCTATCGTATCAATTATAATTACAAAGACCGCTACCTGTTCGAGGCCAACGGTCGTTATGATGGTTCTTCCAAGTTTCCCAAGGATGACCGCTTTGGTTTCTTCCCGTCCTTCTCTGTAGGTTGGAACATTGCCCGGGAATCCTGGATGGAAAAGGCATTGGATTATGTAAGCGACCTGAAACTGCGTGCATCCTGGGGACAGATCGGTAACCAGAATATTGGTAACTACGGCTATTATTCTACCATGCAGCCGGTGGGTAACAGCAACTACTGGCTGAAAGACGGTGAATTCATTACTTACATCAGTACTCCCGGTCTGGTATCCAATTCCTTCACATGGGAAACCGTAGAAACCTTGGATATCGGTTTTGATGCTTCCATGTTCAACAGCCGCCTGCAGATGACTTTCGACTGGTACCAGCGTACTACCCGTGATATGCTGATAGCCGGTATCCAGCTTCCTGCCGTAGTAGGTACTTCTGCTCCGATGCGGAATGCAGCTGACATGCGTACACGCGGTTGGGAAATTGCCGTAAACTGGCGTGACCAGATTGGCGACTGGAAGTATAACGTAGGCTTCAACCTCTATGATTATAAGTCAAAGATTACCAAATACAGCAACAATGAAGACAAACTCTTGTCTCAGAATTACTACGAAGGAAAGACGTTAGGTGAAATTTGGGGTTATGTAAGCGACGGGTTCTATACCATTGATGATTTTGACGGTCCCGGTACCTGGCAGCTGAAAGACGGGGTTGCTTCGCTTGACGGATATAATCCGCGTCCGGGTGACGAGAAATTTGTGAATCTGAACGATGACCGGGGTACTAACGAAATCAATAGTGGCTTGAATACGGTAGATAGTCCCGGAGACCAGAAGGTAATCGGAAACAGCACTCCGCGCTATAACTTCGGAGTCAATTTAGGAGTAAGCTATAAGGGATTTTCTTTGAGCGCCATCCTGCAAGGTACTGCCAAGCGTGATGTATGGATCGGAGGCATGTCACTCTTCCCTTTCGGCGGCAGTGCAAAAGCCTATTATCCGGTGTTCTACAACCAGACCGACTATTGGGAACCGATGGGCAGCTGCGACGGACAGTACACCGAAAACGACCGCGAATATTGGGTAGCCAAGAACCCCGATGCGTCTCTGTATCGTCTCTACAGCAATATGCAGAACCATGGTTCCAACCAGCGTGCGTCCACCAAGTATCTGCAGAACGGTGCCTACATGCGTCTGAAGAACATCACCCTGGCCTATACCTTCCCCAAGGCACTGATCAGCAAAGTCAGCCTCAGTGCACTGAAGGTATTTGTCAGCGCAGAAAATCTGGCCACCATCAGTTCACTGCCTAAAGGCTACGACCCCGAGAGATTGAGCTGGGGATACCCGTTCTACCGTACTCTTTCATTCGGTCTTAATGTTACACTCTAAAACCTACGATTGAACCATGAAAAAGATTGCAAAATATACAGCCATTGCCGCATTGGCCATAGGCTTTGCGGGATGTAATGACAGCTTTCTCGATAAAGCTCCAACTACCACCATCAGTGAAGTGACGGCTTTCGAATCCTATAAGTCCACCCAGGCCTATATGTGGCCATGCTATGCCATCCTCTACAATACCACCATTGCCACCTCGCCCAATGACCACGGCTATGCGTCGGTATATAATGGTGATCGGAATGCCGGTTACTTCTCCAACCGTACACCGGGAGGATATAATGCCTATGCCTTCCAGACGGTAGCTCCGTCCTCTTCGGGCAACGGCTGGGATTTCGGCTGGATCTATCACATCAACATCATGCTGAAGGGACTGGAAACCTCTTCCATGCCTACTGCCGAGAAAGAACACTGGCAAGCGGTGGGATATTTCTTCCACGCTTTCTGGTATATGGAGTTGATCAACCGCTTCGGTGATGTGCCTTGGATTGATAAGGTGCTCGACACCGACACCGATGAGCCTTACGGTCCGCGTACTCCGCGTGATGAAGTGGCCAACAACATCCTGACCCGTTTGAAATGGGCGGAAGAGCACATCGGTAATTTTGAAGAACAAGACGGCAGAAACGCCATCAATCAGGCTTGTGTCCAGATGGCCTTGTCGCGCTTTACCTTGCGTGAAGGTACCTGGCGGAAATATCATGGTCTGAATGATGCAGACAAATACCTCACGGAATGCGTACGGGTATCGAAAGAACTGATAAACAAATATCCGGAACTCTATACCGGTACAGACGGTCAGCCGGCTGCCGGCTATGGCGAACTGTGGACATCGCCCAGTCTGGCCAATGTGCCGGGCGTGATTCTGTACAGAGAGTACAAGACCGACTTCCTGACCTCCATGTTCAATTTCCGCGAACGGAATGACCAGGCAGTCTATCAGCTGTCACAAGATATGGCTGATATGTATCTGACCAAAAACGGACTTCCCATAACCAATGCACAGAATACACAGTACAAGGGAGCCAGCAAGGACATCTACGACATCTTTACCGACCGAGACCCGCGTATGTATCATACGGTGACTCCTCCTTACTCTGTCATTCAGGGAGGTACCGATAAACCGGCTGAAAACCCTAACTGCAGCTGGGGATATGATACCCGTGACCCTAAATACCGCAAGTTCATCGATATCATGGGGGCAGATGTGACGGTAGCTAACCCAGGCAAGGCCGGGCAGATGAAACGTTTGCCCATCAGCAACTGGAATGCAGGTAATCTGATCAAGAAAATGCCTAACCTTAGGGGGGACAACGGACCTTGCAGTACTGCATCGGGCTATTATCTGTGGAAAAACTACAATGGCTGGGAATTGAGCAACAACAATTCAGCCATGTGCGATTCTGACAAGCCTATCTTTAAGGTAGAAGAAGCAATTCTGAACTATGCCGAGGCTGCTTGCGAACTCGGGCAGTTTGACCAAGCTGCAGCCGACATCTCTATCAATCGCCTTCGTAAACGTGCCGGTGTAGCCGACATGGAAGTGGCCAAGATTGACGCCTCGTTCGACCCGAACCGTGATAAGGGCAACAACCCTCACTGGTCCGGTGAAATGCCTGACTATGAAGTAGAACCACTTTTGTGGGAAATCCGCCGTGAGCGCATAGTGGAATTGATGGGGGAAGGTTTTGGTTTCTATGATGTACGTCGGTGGGCCAAAGCACCTTATTTCATCAACCGTCAGGAAAAAGGCATGTGGTGGAGTATGGACGATCCTCTCTATACGGCCAACACCAATGGTATCCTGAATACCAAAACAGGCTTGAAAGATGAAACACTCCGGGAAGGTTACATCTACGTTCAACCCAGTCCAAAAGTGGAAGGGAAGGGATGGATTGACAAATACTACTTGTATTGTGTACCTACCGAACAACTTTTGCTGAACAAAAATCTAACCCAAAACCCGGGATGGCCTACGGTTAATGAATAGCTTATACAGAAGTCGGAGCAACTTGACAGATGGAGTATTGTTCCGACTTCTGCTTGTTACCCGACTAATTTTTTCTATCACCGTTGCTCAGCATACCTTGAACCCGCATTTCCTGGTGACACTGCCGGGGAAGTGAGATAAATGGAGATTCTATTAAGAATATTGCTTCAGAAGAACTATTGGGCTACCTTACTCATTTCTTTGTGTACTATCTGTCTCTTATACACATCTGACGCTGCCGACGACTTAATAGGTGTAGAT
>ENA-OZCN01000152-OZCN01000152.1-human-gut-metagenome-genome-assembly--contig:-NODE-152-length-12950-cov-4.817759_pt1 | contig 12950 bp, 9 predicted proteins | sample MGYA00244081_ERZ653568 | MGnify/ENA primary metagenome ERZ653568 (study PRJEB26926, sample SAMN06164968) | human gut metagenome | biome: ENVO:00009003; feature: ENVO:2100002; material: ENVO:00002003...
GAGATGTAGAGAGGTCTCGTGGGCTCGGAGATGTGTATAAGAGACAGCCGCATAATCACAGAGCCATGCGCCGACCATTTTTTGCTGTTCGGTGGTTTCTCCGTACTCCTGCATAACACTCTTAATGTCAGCGGCTTCGGTCGGGGCGAAGATTGATTTGTGCTGCTCCGTACCGAAATGGATAATCGCATCGACGGCTCGCCTGAACACCTCGCTTGCCTTGTAAAGAATGTTCGCAATGATATTCAAAATATCCCGGCTCGCTTTCAGCGCACCCTGCAACATTCGGATGGTCTTGTCTTTCTCCGTAGTGGCTCGGCTCACTGCCATGTTGATGCGGCGCTGCTCCCCGGTCTTCTGCTCCTGAAGCTGTCGGACAGCCTTGTCCCTTTCCATGCCGAGCGAACGGTTCTGCACCCAAGTCCTGTCACGCTCTGCTTCCGCTTTCTGCTTCTCTTCGGTCAATGCCTTTGTCTTTTTCCCGACCTCCTTTTTGACAGCATCGGGAAAGGCTTTTCTGATACGCTCGTTCTCGGCTTTCAGTTTGGCATTTTCCTTTTCGATGGCTGCGTACTTGCCTTTTCCCAAAAGGTTGGCAATACCGGACTTTATGCTGTCCGTGTTCTCCCTGTCTGCTTCCCGTACCCGTTCCTCCTTATCGGCAATCTCGCTGTCAAGTTCCGCACTGCGCCGTTGCCTTTCCTCGTTCCCGGCTTGTAATTTTTCCTGTTCCGTCTTGGCTTTGTCCGCTTCCCGGACGGCTGCATCCCTTTCGGCTTGGGCTGCTTCCTTTTCCGCTTGGACTTGCTCGGCTTCCTGCTTCTGCTTGGCGATTATGAAGTCCGTGCGCTCCAGATGCTCCTTGCCCGTCTGTTTCTTTGAGATGCCCCTTTCCATCTCCAGACACTCAGCCAAAACGGTCTGCATCTCGCTCATGTCCTTCACGTTCAGCTTGCAGGATTTCCCGGTGTCGTGGTTCATCCAGTCCCATACGATGTGAGCGTGCAGGTTGGGCTTCCATGTGGTGGTGTCTCCGGGAATGGCATAGTGCCCCTCGTCCCGGTGGATGAAGACTTGCAGCGGTGTGATTCCCCAACGCTGCTTGCACACCTCGCAGAAATGCCGCAACTGCTCCATCGTGGTGTCTTCCTTGATGACAACCACACCCTCCTTGATTGGTGTACTGCCCCGTACTATGGTCACCTTTCCGGTCTTCTTGTTCACCTTTTCCCGGTCTTTGGTCTGCATAGCCCGTCCTGTCTTCTCCTTGACCATTGCGGCTATCTGCCTGTTGCGCTCGGCAAGCGAGGTGTCGCCCAATTCAGGTGATACCCACGCCTCGTTTTTCGCCATGAGGTCAGTGCGTATGTAAATCTTCTCCTTGCGGATATTGGCGAGGTATTCCGCTGTCCGCCTGTTGTGCGGTCCGCTGCTTCCTACGTTGCAGGGTTTTATGTTGATGGATGTCTTCTGTGCCATTGAATTTGCGTGTTTGGGTTTCTTAATGGGTTATTAGGGCAAAGCCTTAATCGGTGGGTGCAGGGAGAGGGTCACTTCCTGCTCCGGGTTCTCAGGGGTGGAAACCTCTGAGCGGAGTTTCCAAAGAGAGGGTCACTCTTTGGTCAGGGGCGTTGGGGGCTGACAGCCTCCGACCGGGTTCTTAGGGCAGAGCCATAAGTGGGACGGGGCAACGCCCAGCCCCTCGGGAGAGCCCACAACTACGGAAGCGAAGCGTGTAGTTATAGTGGGCTATACCGGGACAAGTCCGGTAGCTCACACCCGCAAGCGGAGCAACGTCCAAATCTGCGTTCTGCGCCTTTCATTCCCCTGCGCCTTATTCCGGGTCAGTTTCGCCGCCAATCGTTCCGTCCTGCGCCTCTTTTGGGCTTTCCGCACCGCTCCCGTCAGCTGCTCTGTCCCCACTGTCTATGACAGGGGGATTTCCGGCTTCGTCCGCTACAAACATATCAGGCGGTGGATTATGGCTGTCGTCATCCGGTCTGTCGGCTGACGGGTTGGAAGTTTCAGACGAACAGAGGGAAGAAGAAAGGACTGCTGCGCCTGCCGCCATGCTGCCCGCTTCCTGTCCTTTGGCTCGGCTGTCATCCGCTGCGGCATTCTGCCTACTTTCTGACGGCAAGCTATCGAAAACAGGTGTCCGTACATCGCCCGTCTGTCCTTTGGCAGTAGCCGAAGGTCTGACATAATGGGGATTGGTTATGAGGACACCTCCGGCATACCAACCTGTGAGGAAATGCAGGGAATGGACGGAAGTGCGGTTGTTGGTTCGGGTGGTCAGCATACCTAACCTGTTAAAGCTGTCGATTAGTTTGCCGATGGTTTTGCGGTTGCAGCCCAAAAACTCTGCCAGCTCCACATCGGAAGCTGCCACCTGTCCCACCTCCAAAACAATCTCAACACCTTTGATTTTATAAGCGGTTCTTTCCCGTACCGCACCGGTCATCAGCCGATACAGGCACTTCTGTCTGAAAGCAGAAGATTTGCCTTCCAAAAGAAAATTCCACTACCCGGCTGAAAGGATGGTGCAGTAGTGTATGGTCTGTTTCTCTTTGCACATGGTCTATGATATTATGGTGTTACAACGGTCATCTATCTGCCTAAGCCATATCCACGCTCAGGCAGATAATACTCCCTGTCTGCCGCTATGCGGTTCAGTACGTCCTGCAGGCGGTCAAGCTGTTCACTGTCAAGCACACGGATGGCGTTTATCGTTATCCGCTGTGTCGCTATCCTGCGGTGTTCGATGTTCGTTTCGTTCATTGCTCCGTCACCGTCCGCATGGACGGAATGGAGGTAGGCATTGACCGCTTCTGTCTGTTCTTTGGACGGATAAGGTGCTGCCCATTTGTCTTGGATGTAGTCAATCATCCGGCTGACCGCTTCGGCAAAAACAGGGTTCTGTTTTTGCAGCATGGTTACAAGTGTCCCTTTCTCCATAATACACTCATTTGCTGTTCAACTCACGGAGACGGTTTGCCGCCTCGGTTCTGATTTCTTCCTCCGACATCACTTTGACACCACGTACCCAATCAAGCAGGGCTTTCTTCTCGAAGAAAATCAGTTTCCCGGCAGGCTTGAAATATGGCAACTGGTTCAGGTGTGTCATCTTGTAAAGGGTGCTTTTGGCAACGCCGAGGAAGTCGGCGGCTTCCTCAAGGTTCAGGACTTCCTTTGCCGCATAGCAGATGTTCTCCAGCTTGTCGATTCTCTCCTGAAGGGTGGCAATCTTGCGCTCATGCTCAAGATTCATCTTGGATTGTTTGTTTTCTGTCATCGTCTTCTATTTTATGGTTTTACTTGTTTATTCGATACGCAAATGTATATCGTTTGATTTGAAAAAATGCGATTTTCGCTATCTTGAAATAATTGATTTATAGATGTTTAATTTTCCCATCTGACGGGATTTCCTTCCGTCTGCCGGAAGATTATCTGTCGGTCTGTCAGATACTTTTTCGGTGTCAGTCTCGTCTAACTTTCGATATTTGAAGATACACGGCTTCCGCTTTCCGGCAAAACTTCTGGCAGAATGTCTGTACAGCCCGACACATTTTCTCCTGACGTGGCTACCAGAAGCCACGAAACAGATTTTAACACGGCTTTTTGGTGCCAGCCCGTCCAATCGGGGCAAAAATCGGTTTGTGTTATCCATCGTGGTACAGGAAAATAAAAAATGCACTATAGATGTGAACTTTATGCGTTTTGATTCGTTTTTGACGGGACAAATTTGTACCTTTGCACCTGAGTAACAGATATTCAGATGCGGATATTCGGAGCAAGGCGTTCTTGATTTTATTTTCCTGTGGTTCTGTCCCGTTTTTGTCCCTTCGGGGATTTGTCTCACGGAACAAAATTTTGTAAGTAATTGGTTTGTAAGCGGTTGAGTAACCAAAAAGAGGCAGGTTTTCGCTAACCACCAGTAACCACCAAAATGCTCTTTTACCAACCGGCTATTCACAAACACCTTGCTCTTCCCCATGATGGCTTCAAAATGCAGGAATAATTTCTTTCCTTTCAATGCATCTGCGGGAGTGAAGTGCTTACGATACCAAACTTCACCTTGGTAATTGATACAACCGCTGGCTTCTGTAGGCAGATATTCAATTCCATTAGGCAGGGAGACTACAGCCCATTCCGTATCATCAAAACTTATAGCCTCAGCACCGGCAACGCTTCCTTTATAAAAACGCCAAGCCGGATTCATGGAAAACACTTCACGTCCGGAATTAGGTAATTTGAAGAAACCGGCAGTGGAAAACTCTGGTTGGTGAGACGCCTGCAATACGCTGCAGGGAACTAATAATAAAAAAATTAGAATTAAATGAATAATCTTCCTCATAAGCATAGTATTATTTTAGGCATACATAACTTGATGCAATAGCCATTTACAACATCCGATGCAAAAATAGGGCAAAACAAAAAACCACTGTTACAATAATCGCTATTTTTAATCCAATTTTGTCTAACAGTTCATTCGATACAATACTCATATCGGAAAAGTTACAAGCTACCGGCTACAAGCTACAAGTAGCTGCGCTATATTCCGAAAGGCGCTTGTAGCTCGTAGCCTGTAACAGATTCATAACCCTACAAAAATACACAAAACAGAACCAATATAAATTTAACTCATATTCTGAATATTAGCTATATATATCGGACGCACAGCATCTATATATCCAATATCACCGATATATAGATGCTAAAAGAACAGGATGAAAGAAAAGCGTTCAGTCACCGTTCAAACGGATTTGCAATCATAGCTGGTCGAAAGATAATATCTGTTAGTTGTTTAACTCAATATGTGACGTAATTTAAGAGTTAATCCTCTTTAAAATAACACTTATCAAGAAAGAAATATACAAACTTATATTATTGCCTTAAATAATTTAATCTTTCAGAATCTTTCGGCCAGCTATGATTTATAATCCAATAAAAACAAAAGCTATATGTAAATAGAAGGCGGGATCCGCTATTCATCCTGTCAATCACGAGGTTCATACAGTGTAAGGAAACCAAAAATCGGTTATTTCTCCTTTTACAGGAAGTTAGGAGTTTGTAGCATATTGATAATCAGAGATGACTTTCCTCTTATACAAAAAGGACATTCGTACACATATATTACTTGTTTTTTTACGTGCTTCTTACATATTCTGTCATGTCACACTCTTATATACTTCGCCGAATCGATCATTACCTGAAATTACATTGCTTGTGGTGGGTGAGAACAAGCAATGTAATCATTCACAACATTACTTGTACCGGATCACATCATTACTTGTTTTTCAGGTCAAATATTCTTAAAAAAGAACTTGATCATTCTTCATAAAACAGCTTGGTACATAAATGATTGTTTATCCCCCTATTTATTTTTCCCAATTGGGAAAATAGAACGTCCATTTATATCAAATTATTTTTTAAGCATTACTAAGTCACAAAAAATCTTTTTCTTCTTTCAGTCTTTCAGTTTTTCCCGAGCCCCTATTCATCGGCATTCTGGCTGAAAGATGCCTGAAACAACATTCAAGCCGGAAGTTTCAGCTGGAATGCCGATGAACAGGGAATTCGGGAGGGCTGAAAGACTGAAAGAACGGAAAGAGCATTTCTCTCAAAAAAGGAAAGTAATGAGCTACCGACTACAAGCTACAAGTAGCTGTGCTATATTCCGAAAGGCACTTGTAGCTCGTAGCCTGTATCTCATTCATAACCCGTCAAAAAGAAATTAAAGATTACTGAACAACAAAGTTACCATTTGGCATTTGAACTGAATCTCCATGAAAGTATTCGTCGAATGAACCATACCCTAACCGTATCCGAGCCGTACTTGCTCCGTACCTTCTTCGGTCAGAAGTACCCCTATACGGAGAAACTACGGAGTTGGTACGGAGCAAGTACGGCTCGGGTACGGTACAAGTACAGTCCGAATACAAAACTAACAAGGTTTTTACACCTCAATTTCCCATGAATAAAGCCTTTCGGCACTATGTTCATTATCAACGAAATAAACAATGAACAGGGTGTTGAAAACTTCTCAGAAAGTTTTTAGTTAAATCTTGTGGGGAATTGTGGGGAAATGTGTACTTTTACCGTCGCTTATTATAATAAGGTAACAATGATACGTTTTTTGGGCAATATAGAAGCGAAGACCGACGCTAAGGGACGTGTATTTATCCCCGTCGGTTTTCGGAGGCAACTGCAATCCGCTTCCGAAGAAAGGCTCGTGCTGCGCAAAGACGTATTCCAAGATTGCCTGGTACTCTATCCAGAAAGCGTTTGGTTCAAGACGCAAAACCAATTAAGGAGGCGATTGAACAAATGGAACGCAAAACACCAAGACATTTTCCGGCAATTTGTGAGCGATGCGGAAATCATGATTCCCGATGGGAACGGACGCATCCTTCTGCCCAAACGTTACCTGCAAATGGCCGGCATACAGAGCGATGTACGTTTTATTGGTGTAGATAATACAATAGAGATCTGGGCAAAAGAGAAAACCGAACAGCCATTCGTAAGTCCGGAAGAGTTCAGCGAAGCTTTGCAGGACATTCTGGGAGATGAGGATGATTGGGAGGAAGAAGAAGATGAGTAACAAGTGATTAGTTATTAGTGATGAATGAAGAATTGACATATCATGTACCGGTGTTGTTGAAGCCGAGTGTGGACGGAATGAATATCCGCCCGGATGGGACGTATGTAGACGTCACTTTCGGTGGAGGAGGACATTCACGCGAAATACTGTCACGATTGGGAGACGGCGGACGGTTACTGGGATTTGACCAAGACGAAGATGCTGAACAGAATATCGTGGATAATCCGCATTTTATTTTTGTACGCAGCAATTTCCGCTACCTGCATAACTTCCTGCGCTACCATGATATAGAAGAAGTAGATGCGATACTTGCCGATCTGGGTGTGTCCTCACATCACTTCGATGATAGCGAGCGGGGATTCTCATTCCGTTTTGATGGTGCACTGGATATGCGTATGAACAAACGTGCAGGAGACACTGCGGCGGACATTATCAATACTTATGATGAAGAGCGCCTGGCAGATATCTTTTATCTGTACGGAGAACTGAAAAACAGCCGCAAATTGGCATCCGTACTCGTAAAGGCACGCGCCGGACAAAAGATTACAACTATCGGTGAGTTTCTGGAAGTCATCAAGCCACTTTTCGGTCGGGAACGCGAGAAAAAAGAGTTGGCAAAAGTTTTCCAGGCATTGCGTATCGAAGTAAATCAGGAAATGGAAGCGCTGAAAGAGATGTTATATGCAGCAACCGAAGCGCTGAAACCGGGCGGACGCCTAGTAGTAATCACGTATCACTCGCTGGAAGACAGAATGGTGAAGAATATGATGAAAACCGGGAACGTGGAAGGCAAGATGGAAAAGGATTTTTTTGGAAATGTACAGACGCCTTTCCGACTGGTAAACAATAAGGTGATTGTACCGGACGAAGCGGAGATAGAACGAAACCCGAGATCGAGAAGTGCAAAACTGAGAATAGCAGAGAAAAAAGGGGAGGAATAGTGGTTAGTGTTAAGTGATTAGTAATTAGCGATAGGCAATGAGTGAAGTAGAAGAGAAACAGATTAATGAGAAAACAGAGAAAGCGAAGAAAGCTAAAAATCGCACGTCTCTGAAAAACATCATTGGTGGTGATATTCTGGCAACGGATTTCTTCCGTCGTCAGACCAAATTGCTTGTGCTGATAATGGTGCTGATACTGTTTTACATACACAACCGTTATGCTTGTCAGCAACAAATGATAGAGATTGATAAACTGAAAAAAGAACTGATTGACATTAAATATGATGCCCTCACCCGTAGCTCGGAGTTGATGGAAAAAAGTCGCCAGTCACGCATTGAGGAATACATTGCAACCAAGGAGAGTGACTTACAGACCTCAACCAATCCACCGTATTTGATTAAGTAATCAGTAGAATCGTTAAACAGAAAACAGACTTGGCAGTAAATAAGAAAAATATCATGACCCGCTACTTCTTTGTAGTCCTCGTAATGGGGCTGCTGGGAATAGCTATTGTCGTAAAAGCCGCAATTATCATGTTTGCAGAGCGACAATACTGGCAGGATGTAGCCGACCGTTTCATAAAAGAGAACGTGACGGTAAAGCCTAATCGTGGTAATATTCTTTCATCCGATGGCAAACTGATGGCAAGTTCCTTGCCGGAATATCGCATCTATATGGACTTTAAGGCAGGTGGTGTAACCAAAGATACCATGCTGGTGAACCACATGAACGAAATTTGCGAAGGACTGCATAAGATATTCCCCGATAAAAGTGCCGCCGAATTTAAGTCACACTTGCAAAAAGGGCGCAAGAAGGGCAGCCGTAATTATCTGATTTATCCGAGACGTATCTCGTATATCCAGTATAAAGAAGCTAAACGTCTGCCTGTATTCAATCTGAACAAGTACAAAGGCGGTTTCCACGAGCAGGTTTATAATCAACGTAAGAAACCATTCGGATCATTGGCAGCCCGCACATTAGGCGATCTTTATGCCGATACTGCACAAGGTGCAAAAAATGGTATCGAGTTGTCATTCGACACCTTATTAAAAGGTCGCGATGGCATCACTCATCGCCAGAAGGTGATGAACAAGTACCTGAATATTGTAGATATAGCCCCCGTAGATGGTTGTGATATTATCTCAACCCTCGATGTAGGCATGCAGGATATCTGCGAGAAAGCATTGGTAGACAAGTTGAAAGAAATTAATGCCACTGTAGGTGTTGCAGTACTCATGGAAGTACAGACCGGTGAAGTGAAAGCCATCGTCAACATGATGAAAGCTAACGATGGCAACTATTACGAAATGCGCAACAATGCCATCAGTGACATGATGGAACCGGGCTCTACTTTCAAGACAGCTTCCATCATGGTGGCCCTTGAAGATGGAAAGATCACACCGGAAACAGAAGTAGACACCGGGAATGGTATTATGATGATGTATGGCAGCAAAATGAGAGATCATAACTGGCATCGCGGAGGATATGGAAAAATCAATGTAACACGCATTCTGGAAGTCTCATCCAATGTAGGTGTCTCCTATCTCATTGATAAACATTACAAAGATAATCCGCAGAAATATGTGGATGGTTTAAAGCGCATGAGCATCGACCAACCGCTACATCTACAAATTTCCGGTGAAGGGAAGCCCAACATCAAAGGGCCGAAGGAAAGATACTTCGCAAAAACCACCCTGCCCTGGATGAGTATCGGATACGAAACACAGGTTCCGCCACTCAATATCCTGACTTTCTATAATGCCATTGCCAACAATGGTGTAATGATACGACCCAAATTCGTAAAGGCTGCGGTAAAAGACGGTGAAGTTATAGAAGAATATCCTACGGAAGTGATTAACCCGAAGATATGCTCTGACCGGACATTGACTCAGATACGTGATATTCTGGAAAAAGTGGTATCACAAGGATTAGCCAAACCGGCCGGAAGCAAACAATTTTCCGTAGCCGGCAAGACGGGTACAGCACAGGTATCACAAGGTACAGCAGGCTATAAAAACGGACGAGTAAATTATCTGGTAAGCTTTTGTGGCTATTTCCCGGCTGATGCTCCCAAGTATAGCTGTATCGTTTCCATACAGAAACCGGGACTTCCGGCATCAGGCGGTCTGATGGCAGGTAGTGTATTCGGAAAAATTGCAGAAAGAGTATATGCAAAGAATCTGAGGTTTGATATCCGCAGTGCAATAGATAGTACAAGCAATGTCATTCCACCAGTAAAAGCCGGAGAAATGAATGAAGCCTTCCAGGTACTGAATAGTTTGAAAGTACCGGTACAGAAACAATTCACGTCCAAGAAAGGACAAGAGGTTTGGGGACATACACAAGCTGCTCCCAATGCAGTTGTTCTGCAAGGTAAAGACGGGGCCAACCCGGATCTCGTCCCCAGTGTTATTGGAATGGGAGCGAAGGATGCTGTGTACCTATTGGAGAGTAAAGGTTTGAAAGTTAGACTAAACGGTATTGGAAAAGTGAGAAATCAATCGATACCGGGAGGCAACCGTGTGGTAAAAGGACAGACGGTGACGTTAGCACTTCATTAGAGGTGTGGACGAAAGATTTATTAATTTAGAATATATATTATATATAAGGTATGGTATTAAGTGAATTACTGAAAGCAATACAACCGATACAGATTATCGGAAGTACGGAGACGGAGATAACGGGGGTAAACATCGACTCCCGCTTGGTACAAGCCGGACATCTGTTTATGGCTATGCGCGGTACCCAAACTGACGGACATGTCTATATTCCCGCAGCCATAGAGAAAGGTGCTGTCGCCGTGCTCTGCGAAGATGTACCCGAAGCTAAACAGGAGGGCATCACCTACATTCAAGTGAAAGACAGCGAAGACGCTGTAGGCAAAGTAGCCACTACATTCTACGACGATCCTACTTCCAAGATGGAACTAGTAGGCGTAACCGGAACGAATGGGAAAACGACCATCGCCACCTTATTATATAATACATTCCGTTATTTCGGTTATAAGGTAGGACTGATTTCTACTGTTTGCAACTACATAGACGATCAACCCATACCCACTGAGCATACGACCCCCGACCCCATCACTCTGAACCAGTTATTAGGACAGATGGCAGACTCCGGGTGCAAGTATGTCTTCATGGAAGTGAGTTCGCACTCTATCGACCAGAAACGTATCAGCGGGCTCCGTTTTGCAGGTGGTATTTTCACCAACCTGACGCGCGACCATCTGGACTATCACAAGACAGTGGAGAATTATCTCAAAGCTAAGAAGAAATTCTTCGACGACATGCCGAAGAACGCCTTCAGTCTGACCAACCTAGATGATAAGAACGGACTTGTAATGACGCAAAACACGCGTTCAAAGGTATATACCTACTCATTGCGCAGCCTCAGCGATTTCAAAGGCAAGATATTGGAGTCTCATTTCGAAGGTATGTTACTCGACTTCAATAACCACGAACTAGCCGTGCATTTCATCGGCCGTTTTAATGCTTCAAACCTGTTGGCGGTATTTGGTGCAGCTGTACTGCTCGGCAAAAAAGAGGAAGATGTATTGGTTGCCCTCAGCACTTTGCAGCCGGTAGCCGGGCGCTTTGATGCGGTACGTTCTCCCAAAGGCATCACCGCCATTGTAGATTATGCACACACTCCGGATGCCCTCATCAACGTATTGAACGCTATTCACGGAGTACTTGAAGGTAAAGGCAAGGTGATCACCGTAGTAGGTGCAGGCGGTAATCGCGATAAAGGCAAACGCCCCATCATGGCCAAGGAAGCAGCCAAAGCCAGCGATCGTGTCATCATCACCTCGGACAACCCGCGTTTTGAAGAGCCCCAGGATATCATCAACGATATGCTTGCCGGATTAGACAAGGAGGACATGCAGAAAACCATCAGCATAGCCGACCGTCGCGAGGCCATCAAGACCGCTTGCCTACTGGCACAGCCGGGTGATGTAATTCTCGTTGCCGGAAAAGGCCATGAAAACTATCAGGAGATTAAGGGAGTGAAACATCATTTCGATGATAAAGAAGAGCTAAATAAAGTTTTTAACGGTTAGTGATAAGTGATTAGCAACTGCATTATCACCATGCAAGACACTAATCACTTATCACCAATCACTAATCACTAAGAACATGTTGTATTATTTATTTCAATGGTTAGACAAGTATGACATTCCCGGTGCGGGTATGTTTGGATATACATCATTCCGGGCTTTGATGGCAATCATTCTTGCATTGCTCATTTCAAGCATCTGGGGAGATCGTTTTATCAACCTGCTGAAACGGAAACAGATTACGGAAACACAACGTGATGCCAGCATCGATCCGTTCGGTGTGAACAAGGTAGGTGTACCGAGCATGGGGGGCGTCATTATCATTGTAGCAATTCTCATTCCGTGTCTGCTACTGGGTAAGTTGAGTAATATCTATATGATATTGATGCTGATTACCACGGTATGGCTGGGGTCATTAGGATTTGCCGATGATTATATCAAGATTTTCAAGAAAGACAAAGAAGGCCTGCACGGAAAGTTCAAGATTATCGGACAGGTAGGCTTGGGATTAATCGTAGGACTTACTTTATACCTGAGTCCGCAAGCCGTCATCCGCGAAAACATTGAAGTGCAGAAAACCGGGCAGGAAGTGGAAGTTATTCATGCGGGACAAGACATTAAGTCGACGCAGACTACCATCCCCTTCTTTAAAAGCAATAACCTGGATTATGCTGATTTCGTAAGTTTCATGGGTAAACATGCGCAAACGGCAGGTTGGGTACTGTTTGTGATTATCACTATATTCGTAGTGACAGCCGTCAGCAATGGCGCCAATCTGAATGATGGAATGGACGGTATGGCGGCAGGGAACTCGGCTATTATAGGTTTGGCACTGGGAATTTTAGCTTATGTATCCAGCCACATCGAATATGCCGGTTATCTGAATATCATGTATATTCCCGGATCGGAAGAACTGGTAATCTTCATCTGCGCCTTCATTGGTGCCTTGATTGGTTTTCTGTGGTACAATGCGTATCCGGCACAGGTATTCATGGGTGATACGGGTAGTTTAACCATTGGCGGTATCATCGCCGTATTTGCCATCATCATACACAAAGAGTTGCTGATACCCATTCTTTGCGGTGTATTCCTGCTGGAAAACCTATCCGTCATTTTACAACGGTTCTATTACAAAGCCGGAAAACGGAAAGGAGTAAAACAAAGGCTATTCAAACGAACACCTATCCACGACCACTTCCGTACCTCCATGAGCCTGATAGAACCGGGCTGTACAGTGAAGTTTACAACGCCGACCAAGTTGTTCCATGAGTCAAAAATCACGGTCCGTTTCTGGATCTGTCTCTTATACACATCTCCGAGCCCACGAGACCTCTCTACATCTCG
>ENA-OZCN01000155-OZCN01000155.1-human-gut-metagenome-genome-assembly--contig:-NODE-155-length-12907-cov-5.157796_pt1 | contig 12907 bp, 5 predicted proteins | sample MGYA00244081_ERZ653568 | MGnify/ENA primary metagenome ERZ653568 (study PRJEB26926, sample SAMN06164968) | human gut metagenome | biome: ENVO:00009003; feature: ENVO:2100002; material: ENVO:00002003...
CCTATTAAGTCGTCGGCAGCGTCAGATGTGTATAAGAGACAGTTGATAGACTTGTCCGAATGCTTCAGCCGGTATTTGATGTGCTCTATCGCAGTCTCATTTATCAAATCTAGAGGAGCCCTTCCGCATGCTTGTTTGATGACCTTTGAAAAGTGTTTGGGCGTATAGCAAAGTGCATCGGCAAAGTAAGTCACTGAACGATGCATACCATTGTCTTTCGACAACAGTTCCATGAACTTCCGTAGAATATGGTCAGCCTGCTTGATGCCCTCTTTCGATAGTTTGGCTTTCTCCGAATCGGCGATTTCTTTGTTGAGGTAACCCATCATCTCGCAAAAGATAGCGGCAAACAGATGCTGCACCACCGCTTTATGGTAACAATGGGGTTCATCGTTAATTTTCGCCAGGATTAAGTCTCCATAGTGTTTAAAAATGCTGTTGTCATTTTCCCTGTTAATAGATTTCACCGGATTGTTGTGGATATGGATGGCAGTGTCCCACGTATCTTTTTCTACTTTGAGGATACGTTGCAGGAATCGGGTGGAAAATCCTGCAAGCCTTACTTTATATTTAGGACTCATCATTGTATGCCCGATAATGGTGTTGGGAAGGCCGAGCAGTAAGTCGCCCGGCTGTAGCTGGTAGGTCCGGTTGTTGATATCCAGTTGTATGCACCCTTCTATACAAACGGCAATAAGGAAACACTCCAATCTGACAACCTCATTACTATAAGGTATTCCATCCAGACTGTTGACTATCGCAAAGTCATCATCTATATAGTCAAGAATATGCTGACTGTTCTTAAAGTCTTCTATGGTTACGGTCTTAATGTTCTCTTTTTCCATATTATTTCATTTTTCTTTTTGCAAAGTTGGTAAATTATGGGGAAAACAGGATGTCCTATTATCCTTTAATATTGTTCTATATGATGCTTATTGATAATTAGTTAGCTTTAAAAGTGACGAATAACGAAAATGGAACATTCTTGGGGGAAAATTGATCACTATGGCTTTGTTCCTTTCTCCTACATTTGTCCCAGTTTTAATAAAAAGACAATTAGAGTAAGTATGATTACAGTGAACAAAAAATGGTTACGGCTGATAGGGATTGTCGGTTGTACAGTGTGGATGGCATCTTGCAAACAGGCAACGGATGCGGGAGTGAAACCTTCTTTTGCAATAATGGAAGTAAAAGCGGCGGATAAAGAACTTTCCACTTCGTATTCGGCCACTATCCGTGGGCGGCAGGATATTGATATCTATCCGCAAGTGTCGGGTACTATCGAAAAACTTTGTGTGACTGAAGGACAGACGGTTCGCCGTGGACAGTTGCTTTTCGTTATCGATCAGATTCCCTACAGAGCTGCGCTCAAGACTGCCGTTGCCAATGTGGAAGCTGCACGTGCTGCAATGGCGACTGCCGAACTCACCTACAACAGCAATAAAGAGTTGTATGCACAGAAAGTAGTTTCAGAGTTCAGTCTGAAAACAGCTGAGAACACCTATCTCACTGCCAAAGCACAGCTGACGCAGGCCGAAGCCCAGGAAGTGAACGCACGCAACAATCTTTCCTATACTGAGGTGAAAAGTCCCAGCGACGGAGTAGTGGGGGCATTACCCTATCGCGTGGGTGCATTGGTAGGTGCCAACCTGCCGTATCCGTTGACTACGGTCAGTGACAATTCGGACATGTATGTCTATTTTTCCATGACTGAGAATCAGTTACTTGCCCTTACACGCCAGTATGGTAGCATGGATGAAGCTCTGAAAAACATGCCGGAAGTGGAACTGATACTGAATGATAATTCGGTATATAATAAGAAAGGTGTCATAGAATCCATTAGTGGAGTTATCGACCGTCAGACGGGTACTGTAATGGCACGTGTGGTATTTCCTAACGAATCACGCCTGCTTCATAGCGGAGCATCCGGTACGGTAGTGGTGCCCAGCATCTATAAGGATTGTATTGCCATTCCGCAGGGAGCCACTGTGCAGATGCAGGACAAAGTTGTGGTATATAAAGTAGTGGACGGCAAAGCAGTCTCTACACTGATCACTGTAGCCGGAATTAACGATGGGCGCGAATATGTGGTGCTCAGCGGATTACAATCCGGTGATGAAATTATATCGGAAGGTGCCGGATTAGTGCGTGAGGGCACACAAGTAAAATAAGAAGGGAGACAAATTATGAAAGGAAATGTATTTATAAAGCGGCCGGTGATGGCTATCTCCATCTCCGTGCTGATTCTGGTCATAGGGCTTATTTCGCTCCTTACGCTGCCGGTAGAGCAGTATCCGGACATTGCACCTCCCACAGTATATGTAAGTGCTCAGTATACGGGCGCTGATGCCGAGGCGGTAATGAACAGCGTCATCATGCCGCTGGAAGAGAGTATCAATGGTGTGGAGAATATGATGTATATCACTTCCACGGCATCCAACTCCGGCCTCGCTATTATACAGGTTTACTTTAAGCAAGGTACGGACCCTGATATGGCGGCAGTGAATGTGCAGAACCGTGTAGCTAAGGCACAGGGTTTGCTGTCGGCCGAGGTAACCAAAATCGGCGTAAGCACGCAGAAGCGTCAGACCAGCTTCCTCCAGATTGGTGCTTTGGTCTGCAATGACGGGCGTTATGATCAGACGTTCCTTGCCAATTATCTGGACATCAATGTACTACCTCAAATCAAACGCGTAGAGGGAGTAGGAGATGTAATGGAATTGGGAGATACATACAGTATGCGTATCTGGCTGAAACCGGAACGGATGGCACAATATGCCCTGGTTCCTTCGGATATTACTGCCGTGCTGGGTGAGCAGAACATTGAAGCTCCTACCGGTTCGCTGGGTGAGAGTTCGAAGAATGTCTTCCAGTTTACCATGAAGTATCGCGGACGATTGAAGAGTGTGGAGGAATTCCAGAATACCGTAATCCGTTCGCAGAGCGACGGTTCTGTACTCCGCCTGAAGGATGTAGCCGATGTACAATTGGGTACGATGACTTATAGCTTCCGCAGTGAGATGGATAGTAAACCGGCTGTTCTTTACATGGTATTCCAGACGGCAGGCTCCAATGCAACCGCTGTGAATAAGGAAATTACTGCCCAGATGAAGCAGATGGAAAAGAGTCTGCCGGAGGGAACAGAGTTCGTCACGATGATGAGTTCCAACGACTTCCTTTTCGCTTCTATCCACAATGTGGTAGAAACATTAATCATCGCTATTATTCTGGTTATTCTGGTGGTGTATTTCTTCTTGCAGGACTTAAAGAGTACGCTCATTCCGTCCATATCCATCATAGTGTCGCTGGTAGGTACGTTTGCCTGCCTGGTGGCTGCGGGATTCAGTCTGAATATCCTGACACTGTTTGCACTGGTGCTTGCCATTGGTACGGTGGTGGACGATGCCATTGTGGTGGTGGAAGCGGTGCAGTCCAAATTTGATGCCGGATACAAATCTCCTTATCTTGCCACTAAAGATGCGATGGGTGATGTGACGATGGCTATCATCTCTTGTACCTGTGTATTCATGGCAGTGTTTATTCCTGTAACATTTATGGGAGGAACTTCCGGTGTATTCTATACACAGTTCGGTATCACGATGGCAACTGCCGTAGGTATTTCCATGATTTCGGCTTTGACGCTATGCCCGGCTTTGTGTGCTATCATGATGCGTCCGTCGGACGGGACCAAGAGTGCCAAGAGTATTAACGGACGGGTACGCGCAGCTTACAATGCCTCGTTCAACGCTGTGCTGGGTAAATATAAGAAAGGTGTGATGTTCTTCATCCGTCATCGCTGGATGGTGTGGGCTTCGTTGATAGCCGCTATCGCATTGTTGGTTTATCTGATGAGTACTACCAAAACGGGACTTGTTCCTCAGGAAGATCAGGGTGTCATCATGGTGAACGTCAGTATCTCACCGGGAAGCACGCTTGATGAAACAACGAAGGTAATGGATAAACTGGAAGATATCCTCCGGGATACGCCTGAAATAGAACATTATGCCCGCGTAGCAGGCTATGGACTTATATCCGGTCAGGGAACTTCTTACGGTACAATCATTGTGCGCTTGAAGGACTGGAGCGAACGAAAAGGAAAGGATCATAGTTCGGATGCTGTGGTTGCCCGCCTCAATGGACAGTTTTATGGTATTAAGGAAGCGCAGATATTCAGTTTCCAGCCTGCTATGATTCCGGGGTATGGTATGGGTAACTCCCTCGAACTGAACCTTCAGGACAAGACGGGTGGCGATATGGAAACATTCTACCAGTCGGTAATGCAGTTCCTCGGCGCACTGAATCAGCGTCCGGAAGTAGCTATGGCTTACACGGCATATGCCATCAATTTCCCGCAGGTATCGGTAGAAGTGGATGCGGCTAAATGTAAGCGTGCCGGTATTTCTCCGGGAGCAGTGCTCGATGCATTGGGCAGCTATTGCGGTGGTGCGTACATATCTAACTATAACCAGTTCGGTAAAGTGTATCGTGTGATGATGCAGGCTTCGCCTGAATACCGCCTGGACGAGCAATCTCTGGACAATATGTTTGTACGGAATGGTACGGAAATGGCTCCGGTAAGTCAGTTTGTAACATTGAAGAAAGTGTTGGGACCGGAAACAACCAATCGTTTCAATCTGTATAGCTCTATCTCTGCCAATGTAAATCCTGCCGAAGGTTACTCTTCCGGTGAAGTGCAGAAGGTGATTGAAGAGGTGGCAGAACAGACTTTGCCTACGGGCTACGGATATGAATATGGTGGTATGGCACGTGAAGAAGCAAGTAGTGGTGGTGCACAGACTATTTTCATCTATGCCATTTGCATATTCCTTATCTATCTGATTCTGGCATGTCTTTACGAAAGTTTTTTTGTACCGTTTGCCGTTATTTTCTCCGTACCGTTCGGATTGATGGGATCATTCCTGTTTGCCAAGTTACTCGGGCTGGAGAATAACATTTACCTGCAAACAGGTGTGATTATGTTGATTGGTTTGCTGGCCAAGACGGCTATCCTGATTACGGAATACGCCATAGAGCGTCGTCGTAAAGGAATGGGCATCGTGGAATCTGCCTATTCTGCCGCACAGGTCCGCTTGCGTCCTATCCTGATGACGGTACTAACAATGGTGTTCGGTATGCTTCCGCTGATGTTCTCCTCCGGTGCAGGTGCCAATGGTAACAGTTCGCTGGGTACAGGCGTTGTGGGCGGTATGGTTGTCGGTACACTGGCATTGCTCTTCGTAGTTCCCGTCTTCTACATTATCTTTGAATTCTTACAGGAGAAAATCCGTCCGCCGATGGAAGAAGAAGCAGACGTACAAGTGTTGCTTGAGAAGGAGAAGAGTGAAGCTGAACGAAATAATAAATAAATGAAAGAAAAGATGATGTATCAAGGTGACATATTTTGGGTAGAGCAGTTGATAGCGTATTGTATTGCTGCTATTCTATGGTGCATTATTGATAAAATCAATTCTAGGAAACATATTAAAGATACTGAAGAATGAAAAAACAAATCATCACATTAGCTGTCACCGGCCTGCTGCTGAGCAGTTGTGGCATCTATACTAAATACGAGCCCGTTACTTCCATCCCCGACCAGCTTTATGGCGGGGAAGTAGTGATCGAAGACACCGTCAGTCTGGGTAATATGGATTGGCGGGAACTCTTCACCGATCCTTATCTGCAATCCCTCATTGAAGTGGGATTGCAGACCAATACTGATTATCAGTCTGCCCAGCTTCGTGTAGAGGAAGCACAGGCAACACTGATGTCTGCCAAACTTGCTTTCCTGCCTGCCTTTGCTCTTGCTCCGCAGGGAACCGTGAGCAGCTTCGATACGCAAAAGGCAACGCAAACTTATTCGTTGCCCGTCACTGCCAGTTGGGAGTTGGACGTCTTCGGCCGTATGCGCAATGCCAAGAAACAGTCGCAAGCTCTTTATGCTCAAAGTGAGGATTATCGTCAGGCTGTCCGTACCCAACTGATAGCCGGGATAGCCAATACCTATTATACGCTGCTGATGCTCGACGAACAACTTGCCATTTCCCGGCAAACGGAAGAAGCGTGGAAAGAAACCGTGGCGTCTACTCGTGCCTTGATGAATGCCGGAATGGCGAATGAATCGGCCGTATCGCAGATGGAGGCGACGTACTATCAGGTACAGGGCTCCGTGCTCGACTTGAGGAAGCAAATCAACCAGGCAGAGAACAGTCTTGCCCTTCTGTTGGCTGAAACACCCCGTCATTATGAACGTGGTAGTCTGGCACAGCAGCAGTTCCCCACCGACTTTTCGGTAGGTATTCCGGTGCAGATGCTTTCCGGTCGTCCCGATGTCCGCAGTGCCGAGCGTTCACTCGAAGCAGCGTTTTATGGTACCAATAAGGCCCGTTCGGCTTTCTATCCCTCTATTACTTTAAGTGGAAGTGCCGGCTGGACGAACTCTGCCGGAGTGATGATACTCAATCCGGGCAAGTTTCTGGCATCTGCTGTAGGATCGCTGACGCAACCGCTCTTCAACCGCGGACAGGTAATTGCCCAGTATCGCATTGCCCGTGCACAGCAGGAAGAAGCCGCACTTGGCTTCCAGCAAACCTTGCTCAATGCAGGCAGCGAGGTGAACGATGCTTTAACGGCTTATCAGACCAGTCAGGGCAAGAAACTTCTGTTGGATAAACAGGTTGCTTCTTTACAAACCGCCCTGAGAAGTACTTCCTTACTGATGGAGCATGGCAATACCACTTATCTGGAAGTACTCACAGCCCGGCAGACATTGCTTAGCGCACAATTGTCGCAGACTGCTAATCATTTTACCGAAATACAAAGCTTAATTAACCTATTCCAAGCGTTGGGAGGCGGACAGAATTAAAACTGTATCATACTCTCTTTCTGTTACTTTACTTCTATGAAAGGAGAGCTGCCCGGAAGGTGTTCCGTGGCAGCTCTTTTCAGTATTCCTCTTTGTACTTACTTGGGGAACAGCCGAATTGTTTCTTGAATGAAGCTGTGAAGTAAGATTGACTGCAAAAGCCTGTAACATCTGCAATATATGTCAGTTTCTCATTCCCTTCTTTAATCATCTGGGCAGCCCGGTTCAGTTTGTAGGTCCGGAAGAAAGAGTTAGGACTCAATCCTGTCAGATCCTTGACTTTATAATAGAATTTGGAACGACTGATTGAGAAGATATTAAGGATTTCTCCTAAATCAATCTCTGCCTCACTTAAATGGGATTCCATGTATGAATATAATTTCTCCATGAAGATACCATCCTGCGATTGTAGTATAGGCTGTTCCTGGATATCTATTTGAGTAGATGAAGTAAGCACTTTGCGTATTTTCTCACGATTTAGAAGTGTTGATTTGATGAGTGCCGTTAAATATCGGGGCTCAAAAGGCTTCACTACATAAGCATCTGCACCTGCCGAAAGACCTTGTACCTGATGTTCCGACGAGCTTTGTGCGGTTAGCAATATGACAGGTAAATGGCATGTGGTTGCATCACTCTTTATTTTGTGGCAGAATTCATATCCATTCATGCCATGCATCAGGATGTCACTGATTATTAAATCCGGCTTTATATCGCCAATTTCTCCGATGGTTGTATTCGGATTTGTTCTGCATTCCACAACGTAATCTTTCAACAACAGTTTCATGAAATTGAGAATTTCCGTGTCGTCATCTACTACCAGGATTTTAGCAGCTTGGTCGTCATCCGGTTGATAGGGTGGGGATATCAAGTTCAGCTCTTCTCTTACATTTTCCTGTATTTTTGTTATAGCATTACTCCCTTTGGGAGAGTCGACCTGCTGATTGTTGTCATATAAAGCCGGATTCATAGGAATAATAAAGGTAAAAACAGAACCGTTGGGCGCATTGCTGCTGCATTTGATGAAGCCATGGTGCAACTCAACCAATGATTTTGCATAAAATAAGCCTATGCCGGTTCCCCATCCACTTTGGTAGTCAGGATGTTCAATCTGGTAAAAACGTTCAAAAACAGCTTTCTGCTTATCCTCGGGGATACCAATTCCCGTATCTGCGACTTTTATTTCCAACCATTCATCCGACTTAACTTTCATACTCATGGGAAATTCTGCATGGGCTATATCCTGGGTAATGACCTGTATTCCGATAGATATGTTTCCTTCCTCCGGGGAGTATTTCAACGCATTTGAAAGTATGTTAGTCAATATCTTGTCGAATTTGTCATCATCCAGTAAGAGATTGATTGTTTCGGACTGAATGGAACGCCGGACATTTATTTTCTTTTGCTGGAACCCTACAATAAAGCGATCTGCGCAGGCATTGAATAGGGGAATGACATTGGTTTTTGATACTTTCAGTCTTAAGATGCCATTCTCCATTTTATTGAAATCCAGTAGTTGATTGATTAGTTTAAGCATACGTTCGGTATTATGTCTGATTACCTGAAAAAGACTGGACGAACTTAGGCTGTCTTTCGGATTCTCTTCAAGCGTCCGGAATGCTCCGTATATCATGGTCAATGGAGTTCGGAACTCATGAGAGATATTTGTGAAATACTTGATGTTCATCATGTTGGCATACTTCTCCTGTTCACGTTGGACTGTTATTTTTCGTATCTGATCCCTGTTCTGCCTAATACGGCGGTAGATCCTCCATCCGGTATATAAGCAGATCAACAGACATAAAGGGTATACTCCGAATAATAACCACTTCTGGGCCCAGGGAGCAGGCTCAACGAATACGTCAACTGTTTTTGCATCAATCACATCTCCATTTTCATTGATTGCTCTTATTTGCAAAACATAGTGTCCCGCAGGAATATGCGAATAGTAAGCATAATCTTCATTTTCCAGGGAATGCCATTGCTGGTCTAAACCTTCCAGATAGAACTCCGTTTTGTATTTATTCAGGTTTCCATAATCTAATGTTGTATAATAAAAGTATACTCCGCTATTGTTATTGGTAAGGCAAACCTGAGCAATGCTATCTCCTTGCATTTTAACTCTCTTATGCTCATATGGCTTCAATAGCTGTTCGTTAGAAGAAATATATTCGATTTTAATCTTGCAGGTTTCGTATGGTTTTATCTCTTTAGGGTCGAATAGGGTGAGCCCTTTGGTTCCTCCAAATATCAACTCGTCACCCTGCCCATGAATTGCACACATGGGAACATAGGAATCATTCATAATTCCATCTTCTTTGTAATATGAGATAAACCGTTTGTTGGCTGTGTCGAAGCGTATTAAGCCATGTAAGGTTCCTATCCATATATTCTGTTGGCAGTCTTCTATTACACTGCACATCTGCCCGCAGATGTTGGTGTCATTATAGAAACTTATTTTTTTCGAGGTCAGGTCGATGTGCATTAATCCCTGTCCGTATGAAACTCCCCATGCATTGCCGGTGTGGTCAATCATCAGATCCATACATACGATTCCTGTGCTCCGGGAACGGGGAATTTCTATTTCCTCTATTGTCATCTTATTGGAATCTACTATATAAATGTTACCTGCGTATGTACTGACAATAATGCTGTTAGAATCTATTTTTCTGATAGTGTTCACAATTCCTATATTTTCCTTTATAGCAACAGGTGTTTCCGCTCCTTTGCTGAGATAATATAGATTATGATTGCTCTCGAACCATATATTTCCTGTACCGTCTTCTCCTACCGTATAGCAGTAATAAGGATAGATTTTCAGACTTTCAATCTTATTTTCATCATAAACTTTACATTTTATCAGATTGCGGTTGGTTACCAGCCATAGCAAGTTTTCGCTGTCGACAAAGCACTGGTCTATTTCTTCTTTAGAAATAAAAGAAGAGATATCTAATCGGAAGATGCGCTGATCAGCCAGTACATGATAGAGTTCACTGTGAGATACTATTATATAGTAATCATTATTTGTTCCTCTGAAAATATTGGTGATATCCTTGTTACGGAAAAACTCGATGGTTTCAGTCTCTTTTTTAAATCGCGATTGCTGATGATATAATACTTGGTACCCATCTCTTTCGGACCCTATCCAGACATTCTGGTGGGAATCAACATATACAGTTGAAATATCATCCAATGGTATGTGGAAGGGAAAGTCTGTATGGTTTTGGTCGATGATTGTCATTTTTACAGTATCCCATAGATAGAGTTGATTGTTTTTGGCATATAGTAGCATAGAGGAACTGTCATAAGGAGTAACTCTTTTGATATGCTTATTCTTCAGCACCATAGAAACGCGTTCAATGGAATCATTGATTACCCGGCGGAAAGTATTAGGATCTATAATGAATATTCCCTGGGAAGTATGGTAGAACAGGTCCCCATTTGGAAGTAATCCGGCTACATCCGAAAGGTCATCTATCCGGATGGATTTAATCAGACTAAAATCTTTAATGGAGTGACAACAGGCTTCTCCGTCTCTCCATATCCAGAGGTTATCATTACGGTCGGCTAATGGTAAGAAGCCGGAAAGTCGTTTAGTACATATTTTATTCCGCGCATCATACTCATAGATATTGGTGCCGACATCTGAGATGCTGAGAAAGATTCTTCCATCGCTTGTTTCTGTAATCCCGTTGGAGTAGGGGTATACTCCTTCTTTAAAGATAGTTTGAAAACTTCCGTCATTGTTGTAGACCGAAGTCCCGAATTCTGTCAGTACGAATAGTTGTCCCCTGGAAGAACAATACATCTTCAGGACTGCGTCATTACATAAGCTGGTTGTATCTTCTGTGCTTCTGTAGTGATAATAGCGCTTTCCGTTGTATTGGTAAACTCCACCTGGGGTACCAATCCAGATGTATCCTTGTTTGTCTTCAACAATATCTTTAATCTGATTATAACCGATCTGGGGTTGGCGGGTGATTGCGACATCCTTTTGTCCCCGTTCGTCAATGCTGTTGTGACAAGACAGAAAAAGAATACATCCCAAAATATGGGATAGAATTTTCATTTTCATAGTATACAAATATTTGAGGCAAAGTTACAATATATGGTGAGTTAAGCAAAAGAAATATGCCCAATTGGATTTTGATTATACTCATTCGGACTGTGATTACAGATATGTGGACCTTGGTTATAGAGGTTTGGAGAATGGTTACAGTGATATATCAGATATGCATATAACTTTGCCAACAGAAAAATTAAATGCAGAATGTGCGATAATAGAAACTTTTTTTTTAACCTTATTATTATGATGAACTTGAAAACAAGAACCCTGAAACAGAAACTGGCAATGCTGGTTATAATGTGTCTTTTGAGTATGACGGATACGTGGGCACAATTCAGTTCTTCTCCGGATGTGGAAGTGAAAAATAATTCGTTTTATATTGATGGGAAGAAATTCTTCATTAAAGGTATCGGCTATGAAATTGGAGCATTGCCGGGGGAACTACCGAATGAAAGAAAATTCAATCCCGACCAGTTACATTTCGATATCCGGCGTATTTTATCCGGTGGATTTAATACTATTCGTACCTGGGCTGCGTTTACAGAACAGGAACTGGAAGTTCTTCGGCAATATGATATAAAAATAATTATGGGTATCTGGATTGATCCGGCTGGTGACTTTTCAAATACACAATTCGTCGATAATGCTAAAACGATAGTTAATGATGTGTTGAGTTATTCCAAGAATTACAATAATATAATAGGCTATTTAATCATGAATGAACCCCATCCCACGGCAGTTCTGGGAGCTGGGTATCAACATACTGTGAATCTATGGACGGAGCTGGTCAATATCATTCATTCGCAACACCCCAACCGTCCTGTCAGTATAGCCAATACTCCGAATGGTACTTATATTCACCCGCATATATTCGATTTCAGTGCATATAATGTATATATCTATAATCCGGTCACGGTTAATTATCTTCATGGTTATAGAAACCATATTGATTATCTGCAACAACTTAACTCATCGGATCATCCGTTGATAATAACCGAATATGGACTGTCCGTTTCGCCTACTGGTCCGGGCGGTTGGGGATATGGTGGTAATAGTTTGTCCGAACAGGAGTCGGGAGATGTATATATGTATAAGTCTTTGGTTGATGGCGGGGCAAATGGTGCCTGTATATTCAATTATAGTGATGGCTGGTGGAAAGCTGATGATGAATTTGTGCATAGTGATTTACCGGAAGAATGGTTTGGATTGATTGAATATAGCAGTTTGTCGGATAAGCAGGGGCATGAACGCCCGGTTTGGAAAGCTATACGGGATTTCCAGTCCGCAATCATTGCACAGCCGAGATCAGAGGAAATATATATAGATAAAGTTCCTGTTGAGATATTCTTCAATGATACAATTAAAAAAATCAAGGTTTTACTGGAGGATAAATTGATTTATCAAAGAGATATGACAGATGACTATTTGCTGGACACTCTTGAAATTGATTATAAAGATGTCAAAGATGTGAGATTGGTGTTTAATTGCTATGACGATAAAAACAATCTGATAAAAACAGAAGAGAAGAGTATTTTGATCACTGCAACTGAACTGACTTTACCTACTCTTCAACTCTCTGTGAATAGCAATTGTTGGCAAACCAACCAGGTTAATGTCACATACAAGGTTACTAAATCTACAGATTTTACTGTCAGTCCGACATTTGACTATGTCTATTATCCGCATATTGGATTTGATTACGGGCAGAAATTCAGTTCGATTATAGGCAACCAGAACCAAGTTGAAATATCCGGTCGGCATAGTATATCCGGAAATATAGATGTTTTTACAGTAGGAGCTGCGTTTAATATCTATTATAATGGATTTCAAAAGCGTATTTTTAATCAAATGACGATTTCCCGGCATGACCTTAGCACAGGTGTGGAGGAAAATACATTTGTTGAATCTTCTTTGGCTATCCGGATTCTGGGTGATCCGCATAGTGGCTGTCTCTTATACACATCTGACGCTGCCGACGACTT
>ENA-OZCN01000169-OZCN01000169.1-human-gut-metagenome-genome-assembly--contig:-NODE-169-length-12236-cov-5.636565_pt1 | contig 12236 bp, 6 predicted proteins | sample MGYA00244081_ERZ653568 | MGnify/ENA primary metagenome ERZ653568 (study PRJEB26926, sample SAMN06164968) | human gut metagenome | biome: ENVO:00009003; feature: ENVO:2100002; material: ENVO:00002003...
TACACCTATTAAGTCGTCGGCAGCGTCAGATGTGTATAAGAGACAGCTATAGCACCAGCGGGAAAAGCAACGTGCTTTTCATAATAAGTCTCTTGTGCCTGCAATCCGGAAAGGATTGTAAGACTGAGAACTGTAGTTAGAATCAGGTTTTTCATGCTATCTTATGTTATAGATTTCGATCTATTTCAAAGGACGGATTGTAAACCGGAATGTGTAATCCTGCACAGGTACACGATACTGCGGCAATACTCCAGGACCACAGGTAGCCGTACCGACTCCTGCCTGTGCGGCATCCAGATGAACAGTTACCACTCCTTCGCGCCGTAATTGATTGATATGCGTTGCCGCATCCAGATTCTCATCCGTAAAAGGAATCACACTAAACTGGAACGAGGCATCGGAACGGAATGCTAGCCCCTCACCTGCCTCATCAGCAAGTTGCATCCAACGGACATCCGTACGGTTACCCGTTGCCTGCGGACGAACATAATAGTGAAACATACGCTCCACATCGGCGTGATAAATACCTATTTTACCGGATTGATTACGATCCATATAAGTTTCATGCTCTCCACGCCCCAGATAAGACACCTGATTGTAAGCATCGGGTATTTCAAAAGTAAGCCCTACACGCGCCAGTGAAGTGATAACGGTAGTATCCGGCACGAAGTGTGTCTGTATATCCAATTCGCCGTTTTTCTTTAGTGTATAGATGAAAGAAGCGGTTCCCACTTTTTCACCACGGACATTTAATAATTCCACTTCGGCACGTCCACTGCGGGTAGAAGTCTTCACGGTAAGGGCACGCTGTGTCAACTGATCCAACCCGACTTTCTTCCAAGTTTTGGCTCCTCCTACTTTTTCACGGTTATCATTATCCGTCACCGGACGATAGAGGCTCAATGTAACGGGGGAAACCAATAATTCTTTCCCATTATAAATATAAGAGTGAAGCGCCCCTGTTGCCGGATCTATATTCATTTCCACCTTACCCGAAAGTTTAGTTTCCGGAGCCCGGTAGTTCTTATTACCCGAAAGAACAAATTGGTCATAGGCTACCTCGTAATCCGTATTAATAAACGGAGCAGCATCCACAGGCGTCCAACTTAAGTTCATATAAGCTTCACGAACATCAGAAGGTAAACGTACAGCACCCAGCGTAACTTCAACGGTGGCGTGCGGAGCGGCATCTACCCGACGAGTACCATCAGTAATCACTTTCCCATGATCACCTACCACCTGCCAGTGTAAGGTATAAGCATTGAGATTCGTAAAATCATACCAATTCTTTATACTTAAAGTCAAATTGCTCTTATCAATCAATGTAGTCTTTATATATTGATATGCTTTCTTCACTTCCAGCAAATGCGGATGAGGTTCGCGGACAGCATTCACCAGACCATTGCAGCAAAAGTTCCCGAAACTGGGTACATTCTTCGGACCATAATCACCACCGTAAGTCCAATACCAACGACCATCGGCATCTATTTCACGGAAAGACTGATCTACCCAATCCCAGATACAACCGCCCTGCACTATAGGTTCTGTTTCGAAAACATCCATGTATTCTTTCAATCCGCCTCCGCTATTGCCCATAGCATGCAGATATTCAGTCATGATGAAAGGGCGATACACTTTCGGTTCTGTCTGGCGGGCATAGGCCAGCAATTCTTCCACACTGCGGTACATACGGCAGTAGATATCCGTATTATAATTCTGTTCGGCACGCTCGTATTGTATAGGGCGGGTGGTTTCAACGGACTTCATCCAATCATATGTCCGTTCAAAATTGATTCCGTTACCCGCTTCGTTGCCCAACGACCAGATCACGATCCCCGGATGGTTCTTGGCACGTTCGTACATACGTTGCGTACGGTCCATGTGTGCAGGTAGCCAAGTGCTATCCTTTGCCAATGAAGCCGGGCCATACCCCATACCATGCGATTCGATGTTTGCTTCATCTATCACATAAAGGCCGTAACGGTCGCAGAGTTGATACCAGTACGGATGTGTCGGATAATGCGAGTTGCGCACAGTATTCAAGTTATGTTGCTTCATCAAGCGAATGTCTTCTTCCATCAGTTCTTTGCTGACAGTACGTCCCAACTGTGAATGTTCATGCCGGTTAGCACCTTTTATCAATATAGGTACCCCGTTGATACAGAAACGGCCATCCTTGATTTCAGAAGTACGGAAACCAACTTTGCAACCGGTCAGGTGTGTTATATGTCCTGCATCATCTTTCAACGTCAATATTAACGTATAAAGATTCGGATGTTCTGCACTCCAACGTTTTACACCTGGAAGAGACTGTTCGTCAAAGATAATAGAATTACTCAAACCACAGTTCTTGATCGGTATTTCATTTTGTAATATTGTCTTTCCGGCAGTATCTTCCAGACTATATGCCAAAGTAGACACACCAGTCGCACTTCCTTCAACTGTTACATCAAGGCCGAAAAATCCTTCCTTAGACTCTTTCTTATCCAAAGAAGAAGTCACTTTATAATCAGCTATAAACTGGCGTGGAGTACTGTAAAGATAGACATCCCGTTCAATGCCACTCAACCGCCACATATCCTGACACTCCAGATAGGAACCTGCACTCCAGCGATATACTTCAAGTGCCACGATATTTTCTCCTGCCTGTACATAGTCCGTGATATCCCATTCGGCAGGAGTCTTTGACCCCTGGTTATAACCCAGCATATGTCCGTTCACCCAGATATAATAGAAAGAGATCACACCTTCACAACAAATCACGATGCGACGGTCTTTCCAGTCAGTAGGAACCGTGAACATACGGCGATAAGAACCTACTTCGTTCTCTGTATAAGGTACCAGCGGAGGATTCTTTTTGAAGTTGAACAAAGGATCATCAAATTCATAAGTTTCGTTCACATAAATAGCCGTACCATATCCCTGACGCTCCCAGTTACCGGGTACATCGATATCTGCCCATCCGCCCGTATAGAACGAAGGTTTATAAAAGTCTTTCGGACGATGATCGGGATTCTTCACCCAGTGGAATTTCCACTTACCGTTCAGACTCATATAATAAGGTGATTGCTCATAATTCCCTTCACCCGCAGCATCAGCATTCGCATAAGGCCATATATAAGTATGTGGTGCCAGTTTGTTTTTTCCGATAGCATACTGGCTCTGCCATTCCGGCTGTACAGTCTGTGCTATAGCAGGGGTGGTAAGCAGGCAAGTCAGACACAAGCTCAACAGGGTCTTTTTCATGGTACTATATCTCATTTTTCTAATTTTCTATTCTATTATTATCTCATCAAAGTATATCCTCGCTTCCTGTCCCGGACGTACATGCGTGAAAGGACAGTCTCCTACTCCACGGGCTACTACACGAACATAACGTGCCTCTGTCCCTATTTCAAACGGGATATCTTCTCTAAATACACCTTCACGGAAGATTTCGTTCTTTGTGTAGCTACACTCACCTACTTTGCGATACTCCTTGTCATCACCTGAAATCCAAACTTCTATTTCAGCAGGTTTATGCACTGCCATGCCATAATTCGTAATAGAGCCTAACGTTAGTTTATTCACCAATTCCGGTTTCTTCAGGTCGAGGGTAAAAGTAACCGTATCGCTTTTCATCCAGGAGCACCATTCCAGATCGGTATATTTCTGACTTCCCCGTATCCCATTTGTCAGCATATAAAGATCTCCTGTACCGGCACTCTTTACAGGCTTCGCCGTCGCTTTATTCCAGATGACAGGCAACTCCAGCATTTGTCCCAATTGCTCGTTTCCGGCAAAGGTTGCTGCCTTAATTGTTTTGGCCTCTGTAAGCATCAACGGTTTTGTATAAAGGGGTGATTGCGCAGTCGGCACACTGCCATCCATTGTATAACGCACCTGTACATCAGGGCGAATACAATCCAGTTCTACTTGCAGACGACCCTCTTTGGGAGTTACAGTCTGTTGTATATTATACATGGACCGGGCATAGACAATTCCTTTTGCAGCCAAGTGTTCATTAAAGTGGTCCATAGCTTTCAGATAAGAAGCCCAGTTCTTGCGTGCAGGCTTCGTCCAGGCAACTTCCGCCAATGCCGACAGGCGGGGGAAAAGCAGGTAGTCCACATCTGCCGGAGAGTTACAGAACTCTGTCCACATACACGCCTGAACCCCCATTAGCAGAGATGCAGCCTGCGGTGTCCAGTCTTTCTGCACAGGTTCATAGTCATAGACATCTTTCAGGGTGTTATTCCCAAAATAGGTAATAGGTTCGAACCATTGGGGACCTTGATAGCGGATGAGATACAATATCCGGGCAGGAGTCATGATAAAGCGGTGACCCAATTCAGCAGCTTTCAGTGCAGCCTGTCCGTAACCTTGCCATCCAAGGATAATGCTTCCTTCGGGGATTCTGGCATTCGTCAGTTCATCCCATCCTATCACTTCACGTCCCTTATTCTGCACATATCGTGCCACCCGTGCCATGAAATAGCCTTGCAATTCTTCTGTATTCTCCAAACTCTCCGCTTTCATCCGTGTCTGGCACAACGGACATTCTTCCCAATGTGTCTTTCTCGCCTCATCACCACCTAAATGGATATATTTTGAGGGAAACAATTCGAGTACTTCATCCAGAATATCTTGCAGGAAAGTAAATACACTGTCATTTCCTGCACAAAAGATAACATCCGCATGATTCCCGCCTAAACCGGGCAATACACCGATAAATTTATCCACTACCGGACAGGACAGCAAAGGGTAAGCAGCCAAGGCAGCATTACTATGTGCCGGCATTTCTATTTCCGGGATCACTTCGATATGCCGTTCCTGAGCATAGCGCACGATCTCGCGGATTTCATTCTGCGTATAGAATCCTTTTTCCACAGTAGGTTCACCCTGACGGGGATTACGGCGTTCGGGGAATGTCTTGCCCGGACGGTCTACACGGCATGATCCTATTTCTGTGAGCAAGGGGTATTTCTTGATCTCAATACGCCAACCATTGTCATCTACCAGATGCAGATGTAACTTGTTCAACTTCAGCATTGCCATACAATCGATAATACGCAACAAGTTTTCCTTGGGGGAGAAAAAACGTGCCACATCTACCAATAGTCCCCGATAACCGAAACGGGGCTGGTCGGTGATAGTCAGTGCCGGAACAGTCCAATCGACATTCTCCGTCACTTGTTCACTTTCAATCGCAGAGGGAAGTAATTGACGAATGCTTTGAAGGGCATAATAGAAACCTTGCAGATCGGAGGCACGGATGGTTATCTTCTTAATCGTTATCTCCAGTTTGTAAGCTTCACTTTTTAAGGTTGCGTCCGTCACCAGACAGACATCACCTTTCCGGCTATCTACCTTTATGCGGGGAGTAAAACCTCCCGCACGGGTAAGAAGTTCGGTGAACTGGTGCACTTGCTCAGCTTGTCCTTCATTCTCTACTGCGAAACTCGTCTTAGCGGAGAAGTGGAAGTTACCCGTGCCCGGTACTAAACTCACCGGGCAGGGAACTAATGAAAAAGGTTGTGTCAAGTTATCAGCCTGAATGTTTGTTACTGCCAGGAACAGACAAAGCAGTACTGTATATATATATTTCATAAGGTCATAGCGTTTGATAATATGAATTATTCTTTATCTCTCTCTGGGGAAAAGCGTACCGGATCATTGTATTGTTCCTGCAATGCCGTAAGTTCGGTTTTCAGTTCCTTCACAATATCTTCCGTACCCGGCTGTCCATAGATATTACGCATTTCGGTCGGATCGGCCTGTAAATCGTACAATTCCCATTCATCGATGTCATTATAGAAATGAATCAGCTTGTAACGTTCTGTACGTACCCCGTAATGACGCTTCACCATGTGTTCAGCAGGATATTCATAGAAGTGATAGTACAGGGATTTCCGCCAGTTTTCAGGTCTTTCGCCTTTCAGTAATGGCACCAGGGAAAGTCCCTGAATATCTTCGGGCACCTTCACACCGGCCAGTTCCAGGAATGTGGGTGCATAGTCAATGTTCTGTACCAACTCTCCGATGTCTCCTTTACGGTCGAAACCTTTCGGCAAACGCATAATCAGCGGAGTATGCATGGATTCTTCATACATGAAACGCTTGTCGAACCATCCGTGCTCACCCATATAGAAACCTTGATCGGAAGTATAAACAACTAATGTATTATCCAGCAATCCTTTCTCTTTCAGGTAATCGAGCACACGGCCTACATTATCATCCAGTGATTTCACAGTCTTCATGTAGTCGCGGATATAGCGCTGGAACTTCCAGTTGGCAAGTTCTTTACCCTGAGGATTCTTTTTATAGAAATCATCGATGATAGGACCATAGAACTTATCCCATGCTGCACGCTGCCCCTCATCCATCCGGCCGATATATTTCTCATAAAGAGACTTCAACCGGGTTTCTTTGTCCGGATGTAGCATTTTGAGGTCATAGATCATATCCATATCTTTCACAATGCTCATTTCCTGTGCAGCAGCGGCAGGACGTCCTTCGTAATCGTCGAAAAAATTGTCCGGTAGCGGAAAGGTCTTGTCTTCATAAAGTGCAAGGTTGCAGGTATCTGCCAACCAGTTACGATGAATCGCTTTATGATGAATTAAAATACAGAACGGCTTATTTGTATCCCGCTGATTTTCCATCCAGTCGATAGCGTCATCAGTGATGATATTGGTCACATAACCGTGTTTCTGTATAGTATCATTGTCCTGAGTGATAAAATCAGGATTATAGTAATCACCTTGTCCGGGCACAATCTCCCAGTAATCAAAACCCGTAGGCAAACTTTCCAGGTGCCATTTACCAACCAACGCAGTCTGATAACCAGCCTGTTGCAAAAGTTTTGGGAAAGTTTGCTGCGAAGCATCGAATACGCAAGTTGTGTTATCATAGAATTTATTGGCACAACTGTGCTTGCCCGTAATCATACAGGCACGGCTGGGACCACTCAGAGAGTTAGCCACAAAGCTGTTTGTAAAACGTACTCCATCGGCAGCAATGCGGTCCAGGTTCGGCGTCTCCATGTAGCGGTGGTCATAACAGCTCATCATCTGGGCTGTGTGATCATCCGTCATGATGTATACTATATTATATTGCTTTTGTTCCTCAGCTTTCTTTTGTGAAGTACATGAAGTCATGGATGCCACAGCAGCGACACCGGTCAGAGAAAAAAGCAATCCTGATTGTATCGTGTTCATAATCGAATCTAATTAAATATTAAAAAATCCGGATGTGGAATGCGAGGGTGGAAGACAACTCCCACCCCGCATCCGGGAAAATCTAATAACCTATTGTAAACTCTATAGATTCCGGATGATTAATAACCAAAGTTATTATCGTTATTCGTGAGGCCCGGATTAGCATCTATTTCACTGGTAGGAATCGGCAGAAGCAAATTCTTTTTCAGGAAGTCATCCGTCAGGCTACCATTGTTCAGGAGACGATCTGCGAAGTTGTTTACACTTGAAGTATAATTCTTTTCTCCCAATATGGTCAGTTCATGAGTAGTATTCAGTTCCAGGAACTTTTTGAAGTATACCGTACCGCGGATACGTACCATATCGTAAATGCTGGGTTCGCCGCAAAGCTCGATGATACGTTCAAAATACAATTTTTCCGTAACCTGTTCTTTGGTAAGTGATGCCGACCAGTCTGCAGGTTGTGCAGAAGAAACGGCTCCGGATTTACGGGCACGGGCCAGTACTTCATTGGCCAGGCTGATAGCTTTCGGAGTATCACCCAGTTCATTGTAAACGTCAGCCATCAGTAACAGCATTTCAGCGTAACGATAAACCATTAAGTTCTTGTGGGCCATCGTACCAGTTTGTGTCTGGTCGTACAACTTACCAAAGTACGGCCACTTTTCTGCATTACCTGTTTTTGCAAAGTCATTTACAGCTTTTGCTACTGAAGAGTTATACGGAGATGCCCCGTGTGTAGCCTCGTAATTATCACAAACGCTAAGGCTCGGGTTCTTCGGATTAGGAAATTCTGCATAAGGCATCTTGGCTATAACCTCCATATTCACATTGTTCGATCCGGGTACTGTCATATCAGTATATTTGATTTTCCAGTAAGGGTACGTACATACAGAGTCGTTAGCACAAAGTGCAGTACCAACCTGAGGTTTCGGATTAGCTTGATTATTACCATTGCGAGCTCTCCACTTTGTCAAGAAATTAACATCAATACGAGGATCTCCCGGGTAAGTACCTTCATGCATATCATAAGCGAACTTAGCTACGCGATACGTACTCCAATTGATGCCACTAGTAGAAGCCTGAGGAGCAAAGCGGTTACTGCCACGATTGTAGCACCCGTTCGCATTTCCTGTTGAATAGTTCATCTGGAAGATAGACTCCTTGGAGGTTGACACATATTCACCAAATAAATTGGCAAACTTAGGTTCCAACGAATAAACATGACTTGTGTATACTGCATCAAACATGTTTTTTGCATTCTGCCAATTGGCGGCAGCATCTATACCCAGAGCAGCCATCTTATAATATACTTTACCCAGGAAAGCTTTTACAGCCCAGGAATTAGCACGGCCCACTGCTGATTTTTCAGAAATAGACAAAGCATCCACCAGGTCCTGTGTGATTTGTGAGAATACCTCTTCACGGGGTGAACGGGCAATAGAAATACCTTCGGAAGAGGAAGCAACCGTTTTCAAAGGAACATCACCAAAAGTGGAAACCAAATTATAGTAAGCCAGTGCTCTCAAAAATTTAGCTTCGCCACCCTTCTGAGTCTTGACTGCTGCACTCAGCCCGCTCTTATCAATACTTTCCAGGAAAGCATTGATTTCGGCTATCGCCTTGTACATACCTCCCCAAGCCAAGGATACCAAACTATTGGCAGCCAATGTATTCAACGAGTTCAAATCCTCAGGACGTTGTGCCCATGCAAGACCCGAAGCTACAATAGGAGCTTCCTGCCACATCTGTCCGTAGGCATTAGGGGCCGACATATAACCATAGCATCCTAACAGAGCTAATTCTGCATTATCTTCGGTCTGAAAAACAATATTGCTGTTCTGAGAGTATAAGGGATCTTCATTCAGTAAAGAGTCACAGGCTGAAAAGCTGCACAGTACAGCCAAAGACAGTATATAATATTTATATCTTTTCATATTCTTCATGTTTTTAATATTAGAAAGTCAAGTTTAAGCCGAATATAAACGAACGCGGAGTCGGATAAGCCCCCATATCTACACCCGGACGAAGACCGTCGAAACCGAAAAAGTTTACATCAGGGTCGTAGCCACTATAGTTGGTGATAATAAATGCGTTCTTAACGGAAGCATAAACCGAAGCATTCTGGAAACCAATCTTGCTCATCCATGTTTTCGGTAATATATAGTTCAGAGTAATGTCGGCACAACGCAGATAACTGGCATCTTCTACATAACGGTCCATAACATAGTTCTGTATAACGAATGTGGAACTCGGATACAGATTGGAATGATTACTTTCTGTCCACATATTCTGATAAGCTTTACGGGTGAGATTATTAGATCTGGTTCCCGGAGTATTAACATAGCGGTTGTTGGTATTCAGAATATCTTTCCCTTGTACACCGGCAAACGAAGCCGACAGACTCAGGTTTTTCCAGGAAATATTTGTAGAGAAACCGTAGGTAAAATCAGGATTCGGATCACCGATAACATCACGGTCGTTTACATTTACATCACCGTCTCCATCGCTATCTACAAATTTGATATCACCGGCTACCGGAGCTACTTTGTTGAATGTCTGGTAATAACCAATTGTACCGTCTTTTTTGGTATATTTCACACCTTGTTCTGTTATATCTTCCGGCTGTACGATACCCTGTGTAACATATCCGAAGAACAAGCCCGGAGCTTCACCTTCCAGGAAGACATGGCCTACACCGAAGTGGTCACCTATCGAGTTACCATAATATCCTACTTTCTCACCTAGAAAACCAAAGTCAGATGGCAGAAGTCCCAACTCGGCAATCTCACTCTTGTTGAAACCGATGTTACCGCTTACGCTCCATTTCCAATCTTTCTTATCAATAATCTGTGCATTCAGAGAGAGTTCAACACCATTATTCTTCATTGCTCCCTGATTATAATAGGTGGAAGCAAATCCGGCAGAACCCGGCAGAGTTCTGGAAATAAGCAAGTCAGTAGTCTTCTTCTGATACACATCGAGAGTACCACTCAGGCGTGAGTTAAACAAACCGAAGTCTAAACCGGCATTCCATGAAGCTGTCTTTTCCCATTTCAAGCTATTATTTGACAGATTGGTTACCGTAAAGGCTGTCTGGGCATTACCGGAACCATCAGCATAATAAAGATTGGAGTTAGAACCATACATAGAGAAGGTAGAATACGGATCAATACTTTGATTACCGGTAACACCATAGCTCACACGAATCTTCAACTGGCTCAACCAAGAGATATTTTTCATAAACTCTTCCTGTTCCATACGCCATGCCAACGATGCAGACGGGAAGTATCCCCAACGATTGCCTTTAGCAAATTTACTGGAACCGTCAGCACGGAAAGAAGCAGTAATCAAGTACTTGTCGAGAATGGAAAGATTAGCACGTCCCAGATAGGAAACCAACTGGTAGTCTTTCTGGATAGGCTGGGCATTGTTTACATTACCTGCCATGTGAAGACCATTCTCACGCATTTCAAAGAAAGTGAATTGATTGGCGGTAGTATTTTTGTTCAGGAAGTTATAATCTTCGTAAGTAACACCGACCGTAGCATCCAAAGTTGCAAAGGACTTGAGCTTCGTACTGTAATTCAAGATATTCTCAACGGAAACATTATTCTTATTCAAGTCTGACAATGCCAGCAAACCTTGGTTGTTCATACCTTGGTAAAGTTGCAGACCGTACCAACGCTTGCGCTCGTTAATATTCAGGTTACCACCGGTACGAAGGTTATAACGGAAGAACTTGTTAATCTTCCAGGTCAGGTCCAGACTGGCTTTGAAAGTTTTATCATCTGTTACGTCTACATAATCATTCAACCAACTGAAAACAGTTGTCTTATTCTCATTATTAAAACTGGGATCACCTTCCGGCATTTCAAATGGAGCATAGTCCAATGCCGTACGTGAGATAGCACCAGTAGCTCCTCCCAATGTATTACCGCCCGCCATCATATCATTTTGACGAAGAGCACCACTCAAAGACAGGTCAATCTTTACAGCTTTTGATACTTCCGCGCTCAGATTGGCACGTAAGTCACCCTGTTTCAAAGAAGTTTGCTTTACCGTACCGTTGATGTCCTTGAAATTGGCAGATATATAATAGGTAATCTTATCTGATCCACCATTCAAAGATAGAGAATAATTCTGTGAGAATGCCGAAGTATAGATTTCCTTCTGCCAGTTGCGGTAGGTTACAACGTTGTAAGTTTCGGGATTATTAGCATCATATTTGTCGTAAGAACCATTGAATACATATCTTACCTGGTCACCTACAAGATGAAATGGTACAAGGCCATCCTGAATTCTGCTATTTGCATAATTAGCATACTCTTCCAAGTTAATCATATCCAACAGATTCGTAGTATTGGCAATTGTGAACGTAGCCGAAGCGTTAACTTTAGCTTTTCCAGCCTTACCTTTCTTAGTGGTAATCAGAATTACACCATTGGCACCACGCGAACCGTAAATGGCGGTTGAAGAAGCATCTTTCAAAACGGTAATATCTTCAATATCGCCAGGGTTCAAAGATGACAACGGATCTTGATTGATCTGGAAATCGCCACTGATACCGGAAGAAGAAAACTCACCGGTAGAAGCTTGCGGCACATTATCAATAACATACAACGGCTGGTTGTCACCACGGAGTGAACTGGCACCACGAATCGTAACCGAAGAAGCGGAACCAACAGCCGAAGAAGTTGAGTTAACGACCAGACCTGCCACTTTACCGGACAATAAGTTATCAAGAGAAGTAGCCTTAGCCGCATCGTTCGGATCAGGACGCAGGCTGGTTAACGCACCGGTTACATCACCTTTACGGGCTGTACCGTAGGCCACTACCACTACTTCATCCAACACTTGCGTATCATCTTTCAATGATACATTTATTACGGTCTTGTTTCCCACAGGGACTTCCTGCGTTTCATAACCGATAAAAGAAAATACTAATACGGATTTAGAGTTGGGAACATCGATCTTATAGTTACCATTTACATCTGTCTCTTATACACATCTGACGCTGCCGACGACTTAATAGGT
>ENA-OZCN01000197-OZCN01000197.1-human-gut-metagenome-genome-assembly--contig:-NODE-197-length-11261-cov-7.731037_pt1 | contig 11261 bp, 7 predicted proteins | sample MGYA00244081_ERZ653568 | MGnify/ENA primary metagenome ERZ653568 (study PRJEB26926, sample SAMN06164968) | human gut metagenome | biome: ENVO:00009003; feature: ENVO:2100002; material: ENVO:00002003...
AGATCTACACCTATTAAGTCGTCGGCAGCGTCAGATGTGTATAAGAGACAGTGGTTACACTGTCCGCTCCCTGCCAGGGATTCCTGACGGTTATCAGTACGCTTTCCTTCCCGCCCGCCCCTTTGATGTCGAAGCCGGAGGCATATTCGGGAGCATAAAGCAGCAGGTTGAAATCATTGATTTTTGAGCTTTTGTTGTGGCAGCCTGTAAATGCCAGAGAAAGCAACAAAATCAGGCTTAAATTCTTTAATGCGTTCATATTGATGCAGATTATCGTTTACTATTTTTGTTTTTTCCGAACTTGGGTGTTATGCCGATGAATATCTCGAAATTGATGCCCGGCATGGGACGGGACAATACGGAAAGGTATTCTTCATCGAACAGGTTGTTGATGCTGCCCTTTAGCGACAGATCGGCCCATCGGAAAGAGAGCTGTTTTTCCAGTGTCACGTTATTCATGAAGTAAGGGGGCAGATAGCCCGTCAGGGTATAGTCATTACTCGACATGGTATAACGCTGGCTGTAATAACACCATTTGTAAAGCAGGCTCCATGTCCGCCATGACAGACGTCCGGTCACCGTTGCGGAAAACTCCGGCACGTATGGCAACTGTTTGCCGACGGATTGGTCTGCCGGACTCATCGGTTCGCTCTCGTTGATCGAGGGAGTCCACGAGAAAGTTCCGTTCATATCCAGTTTCCAGTCCTTTCCGAGCATTATATCAAGGTGGGCGTTGGTCTCTGCCCCGTAAGCATGTACCTTTTTGAGGTTTCTGGGGGAGAAGAATCCCTTGGTTGTGGGTAGCCAGATGATCCAGTCGTCGATGTGCGAATCGAACCAGTTGATACCACCGCTCAAAGCATATACATTTTCTTTCCCCACCGAGAACGACAACCCCACGTCGTATGTGAAGCCGTGCTCGCTTTTCAGGTCGGGATTACCGCCCGGCAGAAAATAGAGGTCGTTCAGCGTGGGAAAACGGTAGTTCCGGGAGATGGATGCTTTCGCCACGATATTGCCTTTTTTCGACAGTACCCCGTCGATGAAGAAAGCCGGGATAACCGGGGCCCATTCCGTACCGAACATATCCTCGCGAAGGACAAGCGAGGCGGCAAAACGATCGACAGGCCGCCATTTCGCAGAAACGGAACCGGAAAACTCGACACGTCCCTTGTCATACCCGACAACAGCCTTGTTACCTTCCTGCGAGATGATATTTTTGTCCGCGCTTTCCACCAAATGCTGGTGTACGGAAACACCGGCCGTGAACAGCCATTTCTCTGAAGGAGCATAATCCCCGTCCGCACTTCCGTAGAACGTGTTAATCTTACTGCGTGAGCGGGTCATCGAAGCCATTTCGCCGTTTCCCTTGTCCCGCTTGTAATCATAGGCCATCCATGTGTGTATATAGCCGCCTTTTACACCGACCTTCCATTTCTCCCGCACGCGATCCCACGAGAGGACGCCGCGAAACGTCTGCTCCCTTTGGCGGTTCTCGAAGTCCATGTCGTTCCCGTAATCCGTGCTGAGCATCGCCAGTTCCCGGTTGGAATTGATATACCAGGCGTTTAGCCCGAACTTGTCGCCTTCGCCCGTGTTATAATAAATTTCCTGCAAGACGTGCAGATCCTTATAAGCCCCGCTGCGGTTGCGTTCCGTCGGGTAATAGGAACCGATGATGTTCTTGTCCTCGTCATAGATGTTTTCCTTCTTGTCCCGGTTTCGGTATTTGTAGTCGTTGGGGGAAGAGGAATACACCACACGGGTGGAGGACTGCCAGTGTTTGTCACCGTAGGTCAGGCGGAGAAACTCGTCGAACGTGCTGAACGACCCCACTCCCTGCACGTACTGCAACCCGAACCCTTCATGGTTGGCCGGAGAAGTGGAGAGCCTGACCAGACCACCCAAGCCGCCGCCCGTTTCGTTTACCGATGACGTTCCGTGCAGCAGCGAGGCATCATCGATAAAGTAAGAAGGGATGGTGGAAAAATCCGTCATGCCCAGCATCGGGTTGTTAATGCGCATACCATTCCACGTCACTTGGGTATGCGAGGGAGAGGTACCCCGGAAAGCCACGGTGGATAACGTGGCGCGTCCGTAGTTCTTGACAAAAACGGATGAGTTGAATGTCAGCACATCGGCCATAGACAAGGCGATGTTCTCTTTCATGGCGATGGAATCGAAACGGGTTCGTTGCACGCCTATATCCTTCATAGGTCGTTTGCCCACCACCGTAACCTCCGGAATACGTAGTACCCTTTTGGTAATGCTGACGGAATTTTTCTGCTGGGCGGCAAGCAGAAAGGGCAGGCTTACCCCCACGAACAATAGAATAAGATGTCTTTTCATTTTTGTCCTCCTTCCTCGTTATTTCCAGCAGAAAGCTCCCGGAATGATTCCCACGTAAAATTCATCGATCAGCTTGCCTTGCGGCGAATAGCGATACACGATACCTTGTTGCTGGTAATCAATAGCGTCGGCCACATATACCTCCCCGTTGTTGGGATTGACCGTAAGGCCGTAGTATTTGGTGTCCCGAAACTCCAGAAAAGGCCGGACGGGAACACGGTCGGCTTCCACCGGCATTCGCCAAATATCGTTGTTGATCCAGTAAAGTGTATCCCGTGTACCGTTGAGCTGGACTTCCGAAGGCCAGTCGCCCAGCTTAAACTTGAACTGTTTCTCTACGGTGAAAGTCTCGGCGTCTATACGATAGAGAGACGGTGCCTCGTAACCGTATGGGCTGCCCTCGTAACCGCCATCCGTGATGGTCCACATCTTGTTGTATTTGTCCATGACCAGCGAAGTAGGTTGTATGCCGATGGTCAGTTCGTCCACGACCTTGTCCGTCTCCGTGTCGATTTTCAGGATGCGGTTCTGGTACGACCAGCAGTTCACATAGACGTACTTGCCGTATTGTACCATTTGTTCGGTGGAACCCGATTCCATGTCCATGTCTGGACATTCGATATAGCCGGTAATCTCGTATGTCTTGGGGTTGATGATGAAGATACGGTAGTCCCATATCTGCGTCACATAGGCTTTCTCATCCGACAGAAAATGGATATACCGGGGTGAGGTGAAACCTGTGATACGGCCCACTTCCTTGAAAGTATTGATGTCGATGGCGAAAATCACATGCGAGTTGTTCACCACGATCCAGCCTATACCGTCCCGGATAACCATAGACTGGGCCACATCGCCCAACTTGAACCCGTTGGCACGGTAAAACACTTCATTCTCCACTTCGCACGTGGCGGGATCGTAGTAGGAAAGCGTGGCATTGCTGTACTGGAAATTCCCCTCGTTGGTAATGAAAAGACCAGAGGCCGATACAGAGAAATCTTCCATCTCTCCGTAATCCCATTTCATGCAACTGCCGAAAACTGGCAGGCAGAAAAGAAAAAGGCAAATCCGTTGTATTGTTCTGCTCATTGTCATTCGGATAAAAAAGAGTACCCGAATCATTACGGGTACTCTGGTTAAGGTATAAGGTTTAATCCTGCTGCGTATATTGTTTGTCCTTCATATTTTGGAAGGTTGGGTTATACCCACATTTCGTCACGCTCCAACTTTCCCCCGTAATCATTCCGTTTTCTATAAACTTGCCGAAGAAAGTGTAGTCGGTAAATTTCGTCAAACCGTCAAAAACAACCCCATGCAAGGTCTCCAACTTCTCCATGGAAAGTGTTTCCTGAGAAAGAGAAGTCGCACTTTTTATCTGTAGCGTACCATCTATAGTCTGTAATTTATCACAAGTAATGCCTGTTGCTTTATTAACGAACAACCCTTCACCTCCTACGTGAAGCAATTCCGGAATATCCAGCGATTTACTTTGTAAAGATATTGCTAACGAACCCTCTCCCTCTTTATAATATACAGGAGAAGCTGAACAACAAACTTTGGATAGTAAGGGCAAGTTACAACTGGTAAAATTTCCAGATAAATAGAACTGTCCTCCCACTTCTTTCAAGACTGGCATTGTGATTGAAGCAAACATGGGTATTTGGATATATCCATATCCATCTATGATTTCCAAGTCGGGAAATTTGGCATTGCTTCGCATTTGGCCTGTCACATTTAGATTTCCATATACATGTTGAATTGTCGATATGGTATAATCGGTATTGTTGGTGGTTGGCTTACAAGTGAAGTCTTTGATATTCTTGAACGTGATTTCAGGGAACTTATTATTCGTGAGACTGGTGATGACAAAATTTACATTTGACAAATCTTCGGCTGTTTCAATTTTGGAGAGCTGCACCTTGTTTATAATTTCAATCTGGGGCGCTGTTTCTCCGAAGGTTTCAAATCGGGCGTTCGGCAACAGCAGTGTTCCGCTCACATCTTCAAGATAATCCAGCGTGATGCTTCCAAGTGTGGTGATCTTGCTCCAGTCGGGAAGTTGTTTGAGTGCCGTGAAATTCTTTATCTTTATCTGTCCCTTTATCGTTGTCAGTTTGTCCATTCCACCGAAAGCCTGAAGCACGTCATTTCGTTGGGGAACAAAACTACCGGTAGGAGGAGCTTCCATATTGGCTTCCATAATAATACTTCCGTTTACTGTTTCGATTTCCGGAAGGTTGATGGTTTCCAACATCACGGGGACGGTATGGAAATCAAGGCCACCGGTCTCTTTCAGCTTAAGGAAGCTCATGGAAGTCAGCTTGGCAAGATTGTTTACGGACAAGACCCCTCCGACACTTGTCAGTTCCGGTATTTCCAAAGACGCAATCGAACCGGCTGCTGTGTTCTCTTCATTGAGTCCTTGAAGATTCAGATCCTGACCTACAGTAGTCAGAACCGGAAACTCAAAACTCTGTAACGACGACGCATTGAACATCACGCTTCCTTCAATAGTTGCCAGTTTCTCGAATAGGACATACGTCACTTGGTCGTTATATACCGATATGTCTCCGGAGAGCGTTTCCAATGCTTTCATGGAAATCATGTGAAGTTCCGTAGCTTTCGAGGCGACATCGGTCGAACCTACCTGTAAACCTCCGGCAGAAACGATATTATCCAACCCTGTCAAGTCTGCACCGTTGTAACTGTTACGAATGACAATGTTGCCAGTAACCTCTTTCAAAGATGCCAATGCAGATATGTCAGTGATTTTTTCTGCCTCTTCCGCATCAGAGCCGATAATCAGGTTCCCTTTGACAACGGTTGTTTTGGTTGCGGCAAAAGAAGCTACCTCCTCGGTGGTCTTCAACTCCACATCTCCGTCAGATTCTATCTCGCTTTTCACGACCTTATAGGTATATTCGCGGGCATCTCCGTTATAGGATGTCACCCGGAAGGTTCGTTCGTTATCCCAGTCCGTTACCGTTTCAGGATCAGGTATGATTGTTGCAGAAGTTGTGTACTTGAATTCCACTTCGGCGTTGTTCAGCGATACCGTATAGGGAACGGTTATTGTTACTGTATTGTCCGTAATGTCGGCCGTGTACGATTTCCCGTCCACGGTCATCACGACCGATGTGATGAAATTTTCATCTGCATCTTCAGGTATAATTTCATCGTTTTTGTCACACGCTCCCAAAAAGAACAAGGATAGGAGCATGGGAAGAAAATAAATTTTCATACTTGTAATTTTTATTATTTGGTTAGATCCTCAAAAGAAAATACCTCCGTAGAAACTTCGCCCAGCCAGCCGCTTTTGGCCAGAACACCGCATTGTATTTTGATAAAGTCAATATATTGCAGATTGGCTTCCGTTCCATCGGCATGGATGGCATTGGAAATTTTGAAACCGTTCCTTTGTCCGCTTCCATCCACCGTACTGCCGCCTTCTATCTGGTCGTTTCCGAAATTATCCACGTACCCCCAGTCATAACTCTGATTATCCCAATAACCGGTTTGAGAATCTTGGGTGTTGCGGGCGGCCAGACAAGTGCCTGTCAGGGTATAACTGTTTTCCGAAATCCAAGCCGGATAATAATAGTCTTGTGTATGATAAGCGGACAGATAGTCTACCCAGCCGTTTCTACCGTCGGAACTGATCCATTGGACATCCATTTTTTTGCCTTCCGGACGGTAATAGGTCACTTCAAAATTCTGTATTGTTTCTTCCTTGCCTGCTTCAGATCCTTTCAGTTCGTACCACTCGTCATCCGGCAATCCGTTTCCGTTTATATCTTGCATGACCCATACGATACCCGGTTCGGAACTGCCGTCAAAGGCGTTCCCCTGAACACAGAAATCATATTGGTTACCCGAATTGGGAATACTGTGGTCGAAGCCGACGATGATATAACCCCCGAAAGAACCTAAAGAGACGTGCAGTTTGTCTTTCAAACGCTGTGTTGCCCATGCGACAGCCGCTTCAGGGGATGTTTCGTTGCCGGTCATACCGCCTATCGTGCTCGTCTCGTTGATAAATTGGCCGGGAGCTGGGGTATATTCATAGACTTTATTCCAGAGCTTGGAACTTCCCGAAGCCCGGAAGCCGTCTTGTTCCTTTTTGTCCACACAAACGACTTTTACGGTGGCAGTGACAGCCGTTTTCCCTTTGTCGATATTCCTGCTTATTTTTTCCGTCGGTGTGTCTTCCGACACAGTACAGGAGACGGTGTATTCTCCGGGTGCGGACGGCGTGAACTTGAACATGCGTTCCACTTCTCCTTCCATGACCTGACCGTCCACACTCCACTCAAAACGGGGATTGTCGAAATACTCCAACAACGGACGCAGGAAAACAGGACGGTCGGCAAAAGTGTACCTGTCCGTGGATGTTTGCAGGTAAGACGGGGTCGGGAATTTGACAACGTAGGGCATCGTTTCCACGACCTCTACGCTTACGTCTTTCGTTGTTGTCCCATCTATATTGGAAGCGTTGATTGTCACCGTATAAACACCGAGTTCTTTTTCATTGAAAGTATAAGTATTCTCGGTGGAAACGATTTTTCCTTCCCGTACCCATTCGATTTTGAACCCTTCGACATCCGAATGCTGAATATCGGGAGTAAATGTGTAATCGGTATTCCGGACGACTTTTAGCCCCTGCGAAGGTAGTGCCAGTGAGATGACCGGAGGGGTGAGTTCTTTCACTTCTACTTTCAGTTCCTCTTCGGCATAGCCTTCCGCATTGTCTACTCTTAGTTTGACATAAAAATCCCCGCATTCATTCCATGTACGTTGAAGAGACGGACCCGAAGAAACCAGCGTACCGTCTATCGTCCAAGCAAAAAGAGCATCTTCAACATTCTGGTATGTCGGGGCGATAGTCAATTCGTGATCGACCTTGACCGTGTAAATACCGGTCTCGCTGTCAAGTTCTATTATAGGTTGTCCTCCTACTTCTTCGGTAATGACTTCATCCTTGTTGCAGGAGGTGAACAGCATACAGGCAGAAATAATAAAATAGTGAAAACGATGCATGATGTGTGGATTTTAGAAAAATAACAGGGATACCCCCGACAGAAGGGATATCCTTGTATTCTTTTTATTGTATGGTGATATCATCAATACAGATATAAGCCGGAGTATTCAAACCGTATGCTCCCGAATCCGAACCCTCGAAGTTGAATTTCACACTTTGCACCCCTTCGGCATTGATTTCCCAATAATCCCATGTCGTGATAGGATCAACCTGTTGTTGGCCGTTACGATAATCGGCTAAAAGACGTTTGTAAGTGCGGATCAGACCGCCATTCGCATCATAACATTCCAGATTCACTTGGAAATACCCTTTCATCTCTTTCAGAGGAGTCGCTACCCCCGTAGAACCGAACTGATTACCATAAGTAATGACACCATAAGTGTATGAGGTGTTGCAGATCCACAGGCCGACCAATTTCCGGGGAACATTGAAATAAAATTCTGGTTTAGCCATCCATGCCTGATTGTAAGCATCCACATATCCGTAAACGACACCGAAATTGGAACCGCTGTGCCCGGCTTCCTTATTCTGTCCTTCCGCTTCCACCGCAGTGTTATAGACAGAACATTGGTTTAGATAAGAATACCACCAGTCTCCGGTATTTCCCGACTGATTGGAGCGGATGTTCCAGTTGGAAAGTGCGATGCCGCCGCTGGAATACTCTGTGCTTCCACCTACAGTATTAAACATTGAAAGGAAGAGATATTCTTCCGGAGTATTGTCGTAAATGGTGGTTACTTGAGGATACCCTTGGTACGAATAAAGATTTTCTCCGGCCGAGGTAGGTCCTGCTAACATGCCGGGATCGAAATCATCGAAAGTGATAGTTAAAGTACCGTCCGAATTTGTCACAGCACGGGTTTGCGAAGTTCCGGAATCAACCGGGTCCATCAAAAAGTCATCGTCCGAGCTACAGCCAGAGAACAAGGCGGTTGCGGTAAATAGACAGGCACCTGCCAGAAAGCGTAATTTTCTTTTCATAGGTCACTCATTTTAATGTAAAACATATTATTAACAAACACAAAAAATTCCCGTTCGTGCGGACTTACACGAACGGGAATATGTCTGTCTTCAAATATTGAATGGCCGATGAGCTATTCCTTATTTGATTACGACCCGTATATCCCGCAGGTGTAAATCTCATTCCGGTCATGGCAGGTCTTCTGACTCGTCCCGGTCATCGTGCCTTCCCGGTATTACACCAGTGGCAAAAGTTCGATGTCCGTTTTTGTGGACTCACAGCAGCGGGTACTGTCCCGGATTTTCACCGGGTTCCCTTTTCATTCGGAAGGCGTAAACCTCCCGAAACCATTTCCCGACTGCAAAATTATCTATATTACATATCAATTCCAAATAATTCATAATATTTATAATAAAACACACAAAGCATGACAACCGTACTGTTTTAATTAGAGCATTCAAGTTTACGACAAACGAAGACGGTAATTATCATACACAATATCCATAAACCAACAAAACAGCTTGCCATTTTCCATAACAATGCGTTCTGGAATAGATAACTGTTAGCTGCAATTATGCAAGCAAAAAAAGCAGACAGAATAATGACTATTAATATCATGCACCAGAAATTAATCCTATAAATTTATGGAAAACAAGTAAGGGAATGGAAGTTCCGTTGCCGCATGGATGCAGGTGAAGGACCTTCTCTTTTAACGTTGGATACGCCAATGCACGCCAACGGAAGACTCTGATATTATCTGTTTGGAAAGGATATAGGATGTGCGTTACTTTGTCGCATATTCAGAATCTTAAAAAGAATTTTAGTATGGAACTGACAATTATTGAAACAAGCGCGTATTAGGAGTTGAGAAAGCTGGTCAGCACGCTGGTCGTACAGATGGGCGACTTCCAGAAAAAGATTGCCCCGCCTGCGCCGGACAAGTGAATGGATGCGCAGGACGTATGTGATGGACTTATGCCCAAACACTTTCTGAAGAGTTTCCAGCAGCATCCCCTTGAGTATGGCCAGAACGGCAAATGCGTGGCGTCCGATGTGCGGGGTGACCTCGCCCCGGAGTTGCATTTCCTGCCTATGATTCCAAGACTGAGCCGCATGGCATTGTATTCACCTACCGGAAAGACACATTCGGGGAGTCTTTCTTTTCATCCGTACCCCTATATTTTTCAATCAGTTCGATAGCAATGGGCAATAATTTTACGACATACGCCACTCCCGTTTTTATACGGTTGCCCATCAGCCATGTACCGCCGTCGGAGTCGGTATGGATATTATCGTATGTTATGGCTTTCAAGTCCACATAGGAAAGACCGGTGAAGCACATGAACAGGAACATGTCGCGCATGGCACGCTGGCGTTTGTATCTCGGTTCTATATGGATTATCCTTTGCAGTTCCTCTTCGGAAAGGAAAGAACGCCTCTTGTATTCGGGCATACACTCGAATGATGCGAACGGATGAACCCGTATCCAGCCTTTTTCCTGCGCGATATACATCAGCCACTTCAAGGTATTGACACGCCCGAAGACAGTGGAGTTTGCCAAAGCGCATGTACCGAGCATCCAGTTGTAGTAATCCTCGATGAATGATTTCTCAAGTTCTTCGATGACAATATCCTCTGCATTCTTCTTGCTTTTCATGAAAAGCAGGAGACTCTTGTAATCGGCAACCAGACCGCAGTAGGTGCTTTCGGCTTTCTCTATGCCGATTTTCTTTTTATACGGTTCCAGCTGTTCCCTGAAAAGGTTCATAAGGGTGTGGCATTCCTCTGAGAAGCCGACATAGCGGTTATAGACTTTCTTGGCTGTAACAAAACTGTCGTGGTCGCAGATGTACTGGTAGTGCCTGGTGATTTGCGCCTTGATATTGTCAAGCTCCTGATTGAGTGTACGGGCCTCCTCGGACTTGCCTTTGGCCCGGTTGGTTTTGACGTCCCACAAAGCGAGGGACACTTCTTTCTTACAACTGAAACCGGCTTGGGTTCCATTGATGGTGATACGGCCCATAATCGGTGTCTTTCCGTTTTTTACAGACTGTTTATTCTCAAAACACTTAGCTATACATGGTCTGCGATAAGCTAAGAGAGATTCCCCTTACACAAAAGCATGGCATCTCCTTGTCGTATCTCGCCTTTATACTTTTATGTATAGTAGTCTACCGGATCGAATGAACAAGACCTATCCCATACATAAACCAATTTAGACTGCTATGTTATTTTTGAGGAAGAAGATGGAATGAGACCAGATACCCTCTTTAAGGCTGACTGTAAGTCGATTAAATGTAGAAAAAGATTGCTTTTGTCACAAGTAAAGTGTATATTTGCATTGAAAGAATCGTTCTTTGACAGAGGCAAAAGAAAACAGAATATTGTAATTCGCTCGTTTCTAAATCGTTACCTGATATTAATTAAACAGAAATAACTGTTTAATTTTCAATTAGATAGAGATTGTATGATGTTTCGCCACATAGGTTGTTATATTAGCTTCAATTCCCAATCGCTTACCAAGTGTCTTTAGAATGTCATTTACCTTGCCACGTATTTTATGAATCCTATTCTGCTTCTGCAAAGCTGTTTTATGGACTTTTACGTTCAATATCGGGAATAGATAACCATTACTCTCATCGGTGTATTTTTTAATAATTTGCATAGCTTCTTGGGGTATTCCAATCTTGATTAGCTTACCAGTTTTCTGACGGATATAGTGTAACCTACCATTAACGATATTCTCTTGTGTTAAATTAGCTATATCAGTAAAGTTTATACCGCCACACAGATAGCTGAATATAAAAATGTCTTTACTTAACTCCACATATTTTTTCTGTCCTATCGGTTGGGAAGTTTCTGTAAACTTCAACATATCCGTTTTAGCTATGGCTCTCTTTCTGTCTCTTATACACA
>ENA-OZCN01000207-OZCN01000207.1-human-gut-metagenome-genome-assembly--contig:-NODE-207-length-10821-cov-5.696173_pt1 | contig 10821 bp, 11 predicted proteins | sample MGYA00244081_ERZ653568 | MGnify/ENA primary metagenome ERZ653568 (study PRJEB26926, sample SAMN06164968) | human gut metagenome | biome: ENVO:00009003; feature: ENVO:2100002; material: ENVO:00002003...
TACACCTATTAAGTCGTCGGCAGCGTCAGATGTGTATAAGAGACAGGTTCCATTCTCTCCACCAGTTCCAAAGCTTCGATGCCGTTCTCCGCTTCCCCCACGACTTGAAATCCGATGCTCTCCCAGTCGATCTTCCTTATGATTGCTCTGCGTAATTCCTCTTCGTCATCTGCCACTACGATTGTATACATCGCTGTCCCTCTCTGGTATGTATTATTTTAAGGTAAGTATCTTCCCGGAAAACGCAATGGGAAGGGATATTTTTCTGGTACTGTTTTCGCCTGCAAACAGAATCTGGGCAATGCCGTCAGCCGATACGGACGCAATCCTGCCGGTTCCGTATTTCTGATGCTGTACTTCCCGTCCGGACTCACAGGCTGCGATGCAGGCCTCCACTTCCCGTGGCGGCAGCTTCTGCACCTTTTTGTCCGGTGTCTTTAGCAGCGAGCCTCTGATCCCGACAGCCGTACCGGTCTTTCTTACAGCGTTTAACGGCTTCGTTTTCTCAAACACTTCTCCTGAAAAAGCAGAGGTCAGATTCGGTCCAAAGGTAAATACATACAGCTGTTCCTTCGCTCTCGTCATTCCCACATAATAAAGCCTTCTCTCTTCCTCATAGGCATTTGTCTCCGGGGAATCCGGTACACAGCCCCTCCCCGGAATCTGGGAAGGGATCACTCCCGCCAGCATATCCGCCAGATACACTCTTGTGTATTCCAGTCCCTTGCTGGAATGGATCGTGGACAGGATAAAATTACTCTTCGGATCCCCGTAGCCCTCTCGCATCATCTCCTGCAGCTTCTGTAATCTTGCAGGGAAATCAAACAGGCTGTTCTCCTGATCTCCCAGGGCCTTTAATATCTCCGCCTTGCCACTGTCCAACCCGTGGGTATCCATGAATTCCTGATATCCCATATAATTCAGGATCCGGTAGATAGCTTTTCCTGCTGACTCATACCGCATATTGTCCAGATGGGTAGCCAGTGCCTTGCACTGTTTTCTGGTGTAAACGGATACCTCATCCATTTCCGCCACCGTATCCAACAGTGTCAGTCGTCTGGTATTGGCATCCACCGCCTCCATGGCCGCCTTTTTGCTGATACCGGCTCCCATTTTGTAATAGATCCGAAGAAATGCCTCCCCATCCCATGGATCCAGAGACAACTGAATAAAATCACAGATATCGTTGACCACCGGATGGGAAAAGAAGGTCATATCCGAATTTTTCACCCGGCAGGACAATCCTTTACGTTCCAACAGATCAATGATGGGAAGTGCACTTTCGTTATTCCGGTATAATACTGCCGTCTCCTGTTCACAGTCCTGGGCTACTTTCAGCAGATAATTGTACTGTCCCTGTCTGGATACTGCCTTGATCTCTGTAACGCAGCCACCACCTTCTCTGGCCGCGGTCATCTTCTTCGGATGTCTGTTTTTATTCTTCTGGATCAGAGTATCCGCCGCCCGGACGATCTCCTGCCTGCTGCGGTAATTGGTCTCCATGAGAAGGATCCCTGCTCCCGGGTGTCTGTCCTCAAAGGAGACAAGTGCCTGCGGGTAAGCTGCCCGGAAGCCGTAGATACTCTGGTCTTCATCTCCCACCATAAACAGATTCCGGCTCTGCGCCGCCAGCAGGTCGATCATATCATGCTGTATTTTCGAAGTATCCTGCGCTTCATCCACACAGAAATACCGATACTGCTCCCTGAAATGTGCAAGTACCTCAGGATACTGTTCCAGAATTCTGAGGGCGTAGATCATCTGATCATCGTAATCGATCATCTGCATCTGCCTGAGTTTCGCATTATAAGTACGGAATATCTCCGGGAATTTCTCCACATCCGTGTCCATATCCCGGATTTTCTCCGGTGTCAGACGCATATTTTTCGCATAGGTGATATCCAGCTGGGTCTCTTTGATATCATTTTCCGTGGCGTATTTCCCCGTTACTTCCAGAAAAGACTGTTTGACGGCCGCCGAGGCTTCCTTATCTGCCACCTGAAAAGGCGTTTTCCCGGTACGGTAGGCAAAATATTGCAGTACCTTCTGGGAGATGCCGTTGATGGTGCGAAACTCCAGCCGCTCTGCATCCGCTTCTCCGAACATCCCCGCAAACCGCCTGCGCATATCATTCGTTGCCGCCACCGTATAGGTCACTGTCAGGATCGACTCCGGTGTTATTCCCAGGCAATAGATCATATAGCCCAGTCTGCTGACCAGTACGGTGGTCTTACCGCTTCCTGGAACCGCAAGAAGCAGTACCGGACCTTCCGTAGCCTGTACCGCCTGCATCTGCTGTTCGTTTAACTGTATGTGATAGTTCCGTACAAATTCCGTAAAATTCAATTCATTGTCCCACTTTCCGCCTCCGGCATTTTTCTGCCTTCCTTTGTCGCTATCGGCTCACCGTCCAGTACTGCATCCAGAAGGATACCATTCTCATCGTAAGACAGTTTTAAGGAGAAAAAGGGGCGGTTCTCACGAAGCAGCCGGAAAAATATCTTGTCCCCTTCCCAGAGATCCAGTTCCTCCACCTTATTGATCTCCACCCATTCCAGCGCTCCTTCGTCACACTCCCTCGGTTCCCCCGTAAATCCATCCGCCGTATACAGGCACATATACTCACAGACGTCCCGGTATAAAAAGGTGATGATTCCCCGGAACCGGTAGTCCGTCAGAGTATACCCTGTCTCTTCCTTTACTTCCCGGAGCACACAGTCCTCCGGGCTTTCGTCCGCCTCGAAATGACCACCCACGCCGATCCATTTGTCTTTGTTAATGTCATTTTCCTTCTTCACCCGGTGAAGCATCAGATATTTTCCGTCCTGCTCGATGTAGCAGAGCGTGGTCAGATTTCTGAGCTGCTGTATACTCATTTTCTTTCTCCTCTATATCCCTATCCTCTGAAAAATCTGCCCAAAATTATTATTTCTTACAATGTTCCGCAATGGCTGCGATCGCTTTCTCCATCTGGAACGGTTCCGCCAGATGTGCATTCATTCCGGCGGTCAGACATTTCTTCGCATCTTCTTCATACGTCAGCGCATTTTCCCTATTCCTCACATTACAAATCCATTTTTGCATTTGAATGCATATTTAATTTATTTTACCATATTGACTGCTGGACGGCAACCTTATTGCTCCAGCATATTCTCAATAAAAATCCCATATCCTCTGGTACTGTCCTGCACGAGAACATGGGTGACGGCCCCTACGAATTTACCGTTCTGGATGATAGGTGCACCGCTCATTCCCTGGACGATTCCTCCGGTCAGGGCGATCAGGTCAGAATCTGTGACTTTCAGTTCGATTCCCCGGTTCACGTTGTCATGATCGAGATGAATGTCGGTGATCTCGATATCATAGTATCTGGTGGTGCCGTCTACGGTACACAAAATCTGCGCCGGTCCCTTTCGGATCTCCTGTTTTAATCCAATGGGCATCGCCTCTTCCGTTCCCAGTGCCAGTGCTTTGTCATTGCACTTGCCGAAGATTCCCCGGACACTGTTGCTGGTAATATCCCCCAGAATCCTGTCATCAGAATAGACGATCATTCCCGTCATTTCCCCCGGATGACCGGCCGTTCCCTTCTGAATGGAGATGATCTCCGTCTGGTACAGGGTTCCGTCATTCATTTTCATCAGGTTGCTGGTGTCCACATCATTGATTCCATGCCCCAGTGCTCCGAAATTTCCCTGACTGTCAATGTAGGTCATGGTTCCCACACCCTGGGCATTGTCCCTGACCCAGACACCGATCTTATATTTTTTCGTCTGATCCTGTACCGGATCGATTTTAACATCAAAATATTCTTCGCCCCGCCGGATCGTCAAAATCGCTGCTTCTCCACTACCGTTTTCGATCCGGGTGATCAGATCATCCTTGTCCGCCACTTCCGTGCCGTTCAGTTTCACCACATAATCGCCGCTTTTCAAAATATGTTCCGCCGGAGCCACCTTCTCCCCGTTGACAGAACGGAACTCTCCGGTACCTATGACCATTACCCCTTCGGTCTTGACATAGATTCCGATGGGAACACCTACCGGGATCAGCTGCTGATCCTCGATCACCCGGATCCCCACCTGCTTAAAAGGCAGGATCCCGAACAGCTTCACCTGCATCTCAAGGCTGTCCGTCATTCCGGTCTTCATAGTCACCGGCTGACTCAGATCCAGTGTCACGGCACCTTGGGGAATATTACTGGTTCCCTGTTCACTGACACTTAAAATCTCACCTTTTGCGGGAATATCCAGTGCCAGTGATTCCTCCGATTCCGCCCGCATATAAATAACAGAAGGAATACTGCTGTCCACCAGATAATAGCTGTAGCCAAAGAGTCCCATACCGGTCAGGATAAGGGCAGCACAAAGGCAGGCCCGGTAAATCCGCAGTCTGCGCACCTTCTGTTTCCAGAGCTGCAAAATGATGACTGCATCTTCTCCTGCCTGCCTTTTTACTTTTTCCGTTTCTGTGATCCATAGTTTCATACGCATTCCCCCGCTATACTTCTGTCATTGCTGTATAGGGTATAGTGTACGTCACATTCCTATTTTTAGTCTGTGATCACCGGGAATTGCGGTTTACAGTTTTCTCCAGTTTAACCACAAATGACCACATTCCCGCTGCTTTTATATTCCTCCGGGCAGCCGTCCGTCAGAATCGTTCCACTCTGAAACGCCCCGAAGGTCACAGAGCTGACATTTCCGAACTTAGAATGATCTGCCAGAATAAAACATTCTCTGCATTGTCCCATGGCAGTCTTTTTCACCATGGCCTCATTCATATCCGGTGTGGTCAGGCCACTCTGCCTGCTGATCCCATTGGTCCCGAAAAAGCCTTTGGTAAAATGATAACTCTGCAGATTCATCAATGCCTGATTACCTACCACGGCCTCTGTGGAACCCTTCAATTCTCCGCCGACCAGATACACACGGAATCCCGCTGCTGCCAGTGTTTTGGCATGAGCTACTGCATTGGTCACGAAAATGGCACTTTTCTCTGTCAGAAAAGAAAGCATGCTTGCCGTTGTGGTTCCGGCATCCAGATAGACAAAATCCTCTGGCTGGATGAGAGCTGCTGCCCTCGCCGCCACCAGCTGTTTGGCTTCCACATTCACCGTTGCCTTCTGTTCTACCGTAGGCTCATGGGTTGCCACCGTACGGTCTAATGCCACTGCTCCGCCGAAGACCTTCACCAGCTTCCCGGCATTATGCAATGCTGTGATGTCCCGGCGTACCGTGGATTCCGACGTATTTAACAGATCTTTTACCTCGGCCACCGTAATGCTGTTTTTTTCTTCCAATAATTTCAGAATGATCTCATAACGTTGTTCTGTCAGCATAAATTGTTATTTTCTCTTTCCTTTGTCACATCTGTCTCCAGTATGATCTTACGCACGGGAAGAATACTTCCGGGAGACATGGATAATTCATCAACACCCATAGCCAGAAAACGTCTGGTCAACGATGTATCTGCACCCAGTTCTCCGCAGATACCTGCCCAGATTCCGGCCTTATGCGCATTTTCCACGACCATCTGTATCATACGCAGCACTGCGGGATGATGCGGATCGTAAAATGCATCCAGCTTCGGATTCTGCCTGTCGATGGCCAGTGTGTACTGGGTCAGATCGTTAGTACCGATACTGAAGAAATCCACTTCCTTCGCCAGCTCTGCACTCATCATGACAGCAGCCGGTGTCTCGATCATAATACCCTGCTTCGGTTCTCCGAAAGCCACACCCTGTTCTGTCAGTTCCTGCTTTACCTCTGCCACGATTTCCTTGATCTGATGTACTTCCTCCACACTTATAATCATAGGATACATAATGGAGATATTACCAAATGCGCTGGCGCGGAACAGTGCACGGAGCTGTGTCTTGAAGATCTCCGGTCTGGTCAGACAGATACGGATGGCGCGGCATCCCATGGCCGGATTTTCCTCCGGCTCCATTTCGAAGTAATCGCACTTCTTGTCTGCACCGATGTCCAGTGTACGGATGATCACAGGCTTTCCCGCCATGGTCTCCGCCACAGTGCGGTAGATCTGAAACTGTTCTTCCTCGGTAGGGAAGGTTTCTCTCTCCAGATATAAAAACTCACTGCGGAACAGGCCGATACCGCCGGCATCGTTCTGCAATACGGCCGCCAGATCCTTGCTGTTACCTATATTAGCATAGAGCATGATCTTCTTACCGTCAATAGTGATATTTTCACGTCCCTTTAAGGTCTGGAGCAGTTCTTTCTTCTCCTGCTCCTCCTGCTTTAGCTGCTGCATTTTCGACAGAGTATCTTCATCGGGATCCACATAGATGCAGCCGTTTCGTCCGTCCACGATACCAAGTTTTCCGTCTATGGCATCGGTCAGAGGGATATCGGTGCCGATCAGTGCCGGAATGCTCATGGTGCGGGCCAGGATCGCCGTATGGGAATTCACGGATCCATGTACCGTTACAAAGGATAATACCAGATCCTTGTTCAACTGTACCGTCTCGGAGGGTGCCAGGTCGTCTGCCACAATGATCACGGGTTCTTCCGATGCCGCCATGCCTGCCGTTCTGCCACCCAGCACGCTTAATACGCGCTCGGAAATGTCTTTGACATCCGCAGATCTGGCTCTCATGTAGTCATCCTCCATGGAGGCAAACATCTGTGCAAAATTGTCTCCGGTGGAAGCCACCGCATACTCTGCATTCACCTGCTGCATATGAATGATGTTCTCAATGGATTCATTGTAATCATCATCCTCCAGCATCATCTGATGAATCTCGAAAATAGCTGCATTGGCTTCTCCCACTTCTTTCAAGGCTTTCTGGTACAGATTCTGCAGCTGCTCCATGGCGGTTTGTCTGGCCTGTCTGTAACGAGCGATCTCCAGGTCGGGATTCTCGATCTTCACACGCTTTACCTGCTGCTCATCCTTCTTATGAACACTGATCCTGCCAATGGCAATTCCGCCGAATACACTTTTTCCCTGGTAGACTTCCATGACTTTTCTCCTCTCCTGACGATAATATTATGATTACTTAGAGGTTTGCTTTGACAAATTCCGTAACAGCTGCATAAGCTGCTTCCTCATCCTCACCGTCGAAGGTCAGGGTGATCTCGTTGCCGGCCTTAACAGCCAGACCCATGATGCCGAAGATTCTCTTGCAGTCTCCGGTCTTGCCGTCCTTGGTCAGAGTGATGGCACTCTGGAATTCCTTTGTTGCCTTTACCAGTTCTCCTGCTGGGCGAGCATGGATACCTTCGGGATCTGTGATAACATATTTAAATTCTTTCATTTTCTTATCTCCTTTTCTGATTTTTTATATTACGGTAACTATTCAGCACCCACATTCGCAAAACCGCTCTTTCAGAGCTTCCCTTTTGCTCATGTGGTTACTTTTTTCTTCAATACACCCAACAGCAGTGCGGACACTACCGTACCTGCCACCAGTGCCACCAGATACATCACTGCGTTACCTACTACAGGGAATACGAAAATTCCACCGTGAGGTGCCATCAGTGTGCAGTGGAATGCCATGGACAGGGCGCCTGCCAGTGCCGAACCGATGATGCAGGAAGGAAGCACATGCAGAGGATCGGATGCTGCAAAAGGAATCGCACCTTCGGTGATGAACGCCAGGCCCATGATGAAGTTGGTGGGACCTGCGTCTCTCTCTTCCTTGGTGAATTTATTCTTGAATAACAGGGTTGCCAGTGCAATGGCACAGGGAGGAGTCATACCTCCGATCATAACAGCTGCCATGATGTCATAATTGCCTGCAGCGATCGCTGCCGTTCCGAATACATAAGCTGCCTTGTTGAAAGGACCACCCATGTCAATCGCCATCATGCCGCCCAAGATCAACCCCAGTACAACTCGGCTGGAATCACCCATTCCGCTTAAGAAATTGTTCAATCCGGTATTGATACCGCCCATGATCGGTTCTACCACGAAGTTCATTGCCAGTCCCATGATCAGGATACCCACTACCGGGTAGATCAGTACCGGTGCCAGCTTTTCAATGGCATCGGGAAGCTTATCGCAGATCTTGCGAAGTCCCAGGATCAGATAGCCTGCCAGGAAACCTGCTACCAGTGCACCCAGGAATCCGGACTTTCCGTTGGCTGCCAGCATACCGCCTACAAAGCCAAGCGCCAGCGCCGGTCTGTCGCCGATTGCCATACCGATGAAGCCCGCCAGTACCGGAAGCATCAGACCGAATGCCACGCCGCCGATATTCTTGAACATTGCGGCTATGGGAGTAATCGTACCAAAGTTACTTCTCTGATCTGCGGGAAGTGCATTGATATCAACGTTCAGTCCGTCGATCAGGAATGCAATTGCGATCAGAATACCTCCGCCGACTACGAAAGGAAGCATATGGGATACGCCGTTCATCAGCTGGGTATAGATCTTATGAGCTGCGCTTTCCTTACCGGTTACGGCTGTAGTTGTTTCACTGCTTTCCCCGTGGAAAACTTCCACGTTTCCACTCATTGCCTGTTTTACCAGCTGGTCTGCCTTGCCAATACCGTCGGATACCTGACAGCTGATGACTTTCTTGCCGTTAAAGCGGTCCATGGGTACTTTGGCATCAGCCGCCACGATGATGCAGTCCGCCGCTTCAATCTCTTCTGCAGTCAGTACATTTTTTGCGCCTGCGGAGCCTCTGGTCTCAATCTTAATCTGACAGTCTGCTGCTCTGGCTGCCTTTTCCAATGCTTCTGCTGCCATATAGGTATGAGCGATTCCAGTCGGACAGGAGGTCACTGCCAACAGCTTAAAGCCTTTCTTCTCCTCGGTGGTAATACCGGTATCACTTAATCTGTCATCAATGCTCTTGGCACTTTCATCTGCTGCATCAATGATCTGTAAAAACTCATCTACGCTTTTTGCGTTTCTCAGGGAAGTGGTAAAATTTTCATCTATCAGCATCACGGACAGTTTGCTCAGCACATCCAGATGTACATTATCCTTTGTATTCGGTGCTGCAATCAGGAACAGTAAGGTCACCGGTTCCCCGTCCAGAGATTCATACTCCACACCGTTTTTGATCACCATGGCTGCCAGTCCGGGGGCTTTTACCGCATCACATTTTCCGTGAGGGATCGCAATTCCCTCTCCGATTCCCGTGGTACTCTCTTCCTCTCTTGCATAGACCTGTTCACGATACTTCTCCACATCAGACAGCTTTCCGCTTTTTGCCATCAGTTCCACTGCCAGATCCAATGTTTCCTTTTTGTCAGCCGGTGCCGCATTTAGGGAAATACTATTTTTGTCCAAAAGATCTGTAATTCTCATGTTGTGACCCATCCTCTCTTTTTATATTTATCATTGTTATTGTTCTACCTGCTGTAATACCTGCAAGACTTCTCCTCTGGTGGCCAGATTCTCGGAAAATGCACTGGCGCTTCCTGCAGCAATTCCCATATGGAACGCATGTACATAATCTTTCTTTTCCATCCATCCTGTCAGGAAACCTGCCACCATGGAATCGCCTGCACCCACACCATTGACCAGTGTTCCCTTCGGTGCCGGAGCTCCCATGCTCTGTCCGTCCGCTGCGATCAATACTGCTCCTTCGCCTGCCATGGAAATCAGTACATTCTGTGCTCCCATCTCCTGCAGTTTCCTGCCGTATGGAACCACCTCTTCCCTTGTGGAGAGCTTCACACCGAAGATATCCCCCAATTCATGGTTGTTGGGTTTTACCAGAAAAGGATGATACGGCAATACCTTTACCAGCAGGTCTCTGGTGGCATCCACTACGGTGAGAACACCTCTTCCCTGAATTCTCTCCAGAATTCTCTGATAAATGTCATCCGGCATGGTATAAGGAATACTTCCTGCCAATACCAGGACATCTCCGTCTCCCAGTCTGTCAATCTTTTCCATCAGCTGTTCCAAAGCTTTTGCATCAATATCCGGGCCACAGCCATTGATCTCTGTTCCGTCAATACTTTTCAGCTTCAGATTGATTCTGGTCATTCCGTGATCGATTTTGATGAAATCAGCATTTACGCCAAACTCGTTCAATCTCCGGATCAGTTCCTCTCCGGTGAATCCCGCCGCATATCCCAGGGCTGTGGAATCCAGTCCCAGATTCTTCAGTACGATAGAGACATTGATTCCCTTTCCTCCCGGAAGAATCAGCTCTGATGAGGTTCTGTTCGTCATTCCCAGCTGAAAGTCATCCACGGATACGATGTAATCCAGTGACGGATTGAAAGTCACGGTACAAATCATTTCTATCCCTCCTGTCTGTCATCTTTCTTGTTCTTATGATGTTATTATATTTTCACATTCAGTCAAATTCAATCAATTTAATTCACAAATATGGTGCTTTATTTTGGTTGAATTTGCACAAAATAAAAGGATGAAATACTTCTTCATCCTTTTTCAATGTTTCTTTCACTATAGCATTTCCCTTATCTGGCTTCTTTAAACCCGTTTGCCTGTTCTTTCATTTCCTTTGCATTGGAAAGCGCCGCTTCCGTCAGTGCATCACTGCCTAACAGTCTTGCCAGCTCCGCCAGACTTTCTTCTTCTGCCACCTTGTGAATGTCCGTAATGGTCATATCATCGGTACTGCTCTTTTCAATAATGAAATGCACATCCGCCATGGCTGCGATCTGAGGCAGATGAGTGATACAGATGACCTGATGGGCTCCTGCCAGAATACTCAGCTGCTCCGCTACTTTCCATGCGGTTCTGCCGCTGATACCGGTATCGATCTCATCAAAGATCAATGTATCAATGGCATCTTTCCCTGCCAGTACCGTTTCTGTCTCTTATACACATCTCCGAGCCCACGAGACCTCTCTACATCTCGTA
>ENA-OZCN01000249-OZCN01000249.1-human-gut-metagenome-genome-assembly--contig:-NODE-249-length-9538-cov-5.058631_pt1 | contig 9538 bp, 7 predicted proteins | sample MGYA00244081_ERZ653568 | MGnify/ENA primary metagenome ERZ653568 (study PRJEB26926, sample SAMN06164968) | human gut metagenome | biome: ENVO:00009003; feature: ENVO:2100002; material: ENVO:00002003...
GAGATGTGTATAAGAGACAGCATGAGTAGAATTGTAGTATTAGGAGCCGGAGAGAGTGGTGCAGGTGCTGCCGTACTCGCCAAAGTGAAGGGATTCGACACATTCGTATCCGACATGTCCGCCATTAAAAGCAAATATAAAGAAATGCTGGACAGGTACGACATCTCCTGGGAAGAAGGACAGCATACAGAAGAGCTGATTTTAAATGCCGAAGAAGTGGTGAAAAGCCCCGGCATCCCCAATGATGCTCCGATTATATTGAAACTGAAAAAGCAAGGTACGCCTGTCATCTCTGAGATAGAGTTTGCAGGGCGCTATACCAATGCTAAAATGATATGTATTACCGGTTCAAACGGTAAGACCACTACCACCTCACTCATTTATCACATTTTCAAGAGTGCAGGTCTGAATGTAGGATTGGCAGGCAACATTGGCAAGAGCCTTGCTTTGCAGGTGGCCACGGATCAACACGATTACTACGTGATTGAGCTCAGTTCTTTCCAGTTGGATAACATGTATAAGTTCCGCGCCAACATTGCCGTGCTGATGAATATTACGCCCGACCACCTAGACCGCTACAACCACTGCATGCAGAACTATGTGGACGCAAAGTTCCGTATCACGCAGAACCAGACACCGGAAGATGCCTTCATCTTCTGGAATGACGACCCCATCATCAAACGCGAACTGGACAAACACGGGTTATGCGCCCACCTTTATCCATTCTCCGCAATGAAAGAAGATGGAGCCATAGCCTACGTAGAAGACGGTGAAGTGGAAATCAACGAACCCATCGCCTTCAACATGGAGCAGGAGAAATTGGCTTTACAAGGCACACACAACTTATACAATTCTCTCGCCGCAGGCATCTCTGCCAATCTTGCCGGAATAGAGAAAGAATATATTCGCCGTGCTTTGTCCGACTTCAAAGGTGTAGAACACCGCCTTGAAAAAGTAGCCACTGTGCGCGGTGTAGAGTTTATCAACGACTCTAAAGCTACCAACGTAAATTCCTGCTGGTATGCTTTGCAGAGCATGAAAACGAAAACGGTCCTGATACTGGGCGGAAAAGATAAAGGCAACGACTATACAGAAATTGAAGACCTGGTGCACGAAAAATGCTCTGCCCTGGTTTACCTGGGATTGCATAACGAAAAGTTGCACGATTTCTTCGATCGCATGGGATTGCCCGTTGCCGATGTGCAAACCGGTATGAAAGATGCCGTAGATGCCGCTTTCCGTTTAGCGAAAAAAGGCGAAACGGTATTGCTGAGTCCTTGTTGTGCAAGCTTCGACCTCTTCAACAGTTATGAAGATCGCGGAGACCAGTTCAAGGAATACGTAAGAGCATTATGACCGTGCCCGGGATCAGATTTTTATCTCGTACCCGGGATAAAAAGACGGTCGCACATCGTGAGAAAAGCAAGCGTATATGAGCGCTTTCATTCCTTAATTATTAACTATTAATTTGCGAAGCATTGGACTTACTCAGAAGCATATTCAAAGGTGACAAGGTAATCTGGATCATATTCCTTTTCCTTTGCCTCATTTCTATCGTCGAAGTGTTCAGCGCCGCGTCTACACTGACGTACAAGAGCGGTGACCACTGGGGGCCTATTACACAGCACAGCATCATCCTGATGGTGGGCGCTGTAGTAGTGGTGTTTATGCACAATATTCCTTATAAGTGGTTTCAGGTGTTCCCTGTGTTCCTGCTGCCTTTGTCCGTAGTATTACTGGGTCTTGTTATGATGATGGAACGCATCAACGGTGCTGCACGCTGGATGACCTTCATGGGTATCCAGTTCCAGCCTTCGGAGGTGGCAAAAATGGCCGTGATCATCGTCACTGCCTTTATCCTCTCCAAGGGACAGGATGAAGACGGGGCCAGTCCGAAAGCCTTCAAGCGTATCATGATTATCACAGGTGTTGTCTGCCTGCTGATTGCACCGGAGAACCTTTCGACGGCGGCTTTGCTTTTCGGAGTGGTTTTTCTGATGATGTTCATCGGACGGGTGGCAATAAAGAAACTGTTGATATTGGCCGGTGCTTTGGCAGGAGTAGCAATCATAGGTGTAGCATTCCTGGTACTGACCAAGAATAGCGATTTACCGTTCCTGCACCGTTTTGACACATGGCGTGCCCGTATAGAGAAATTCACGGATGACACAGAAGTGCCTGCCGCCAAATTCGATATTGACAAAGATGCCCAGATAGCCCACGCCCGTATCGCTGTAGCCACAAGCAACATTGTAGGTAGAGGACCGGGTAACTCAGTACAGCGCGACTTCCTAAGCCAGGCGTTCTCTGACTTTATCTTTGCCATTATTGTGGAAGAATTGGGATTGATAGGCGGGGCTTTCGTCGTATTCCTCTACGTCTGCCTGCTGATACGAGTCGGGCGTATAGCGAAGAAGTGCGACCGAACGTTTCCGGCTTTCCTCATCATAGGAATTGCGCTGTTGCTTGTATCGCAAGCCGTATTTAACATGATGGTAGCAGTAGGATTGGCACCGGTCACCGGGCAACCGCTGCCGCTTATCAGTAAAGGTGGTACCTCCACACTTATCAACTGCGCCTATATCGGCATGATATTGAGTGTGAGTCGCTATACTGCCAAATTGGAAGAGATTAAAGAACATGACGCACAGATACCGATGCAAGTGGAAGCTGCAGTTGAAGAAGGAAATAGCGAGATACAAACAGCGGCCGAACCAACAGCAAAGGTGCTGAACAGTGATGCAGAATTCGAGTAGGAGACAACGGAGTGACAACTCCTTTAACTCCTGCAATAAAATTAAGTATGAAAGATATGAATAAAAGTCATAACGGAGAGGCTCCCCGCATTATCATAAGCGGTGGAGGTACAGGGGGACATATATTCCCCGCAGTATCCATTGCCAATGCCATCAAGGAACTACGCCCCGATGCAGAAATCCTCTTTGTAGGTGCAGAAGGACGGATGGAAATGCAACGTGTGCCCGATGCAGGATACAAAATCATCGGTTTACCCGTGGCAGGCTTCGACCGTAAACGTTTATGGAAAAACTTTGCAGTGATTATAAAGTTACTCCGCAGCCAGTTGAAGGCACGCCGCATACTGAAAGAGTTTCATCCTCAGGTAGCGGTAGGTGTAGGTGGTTATGCCAGTGGCCCTACGTTAAAAGTAGCAGGTATGATGGGAGTGCCTACTTTGATACAGGAACAGAACTCTTATGCAGGCGTAACAAACAAGCTGCTGGCACAAAAAGCCTGCAAGATTTGTGTTGCGTATGATGGAATGGAAAAGTTCTTTCCTGCGGATAAGATTATTATGACAGGAAATCCGGTTCGACAGAATCTGTTAGCAAATAAACAGAGTCGCGAAGCTGCCGTGACCTCTTTCGGTTTCAATCCGGAGAAGAAAACAATATTGATACTGGGTGGCAGTCTTGGAGCGCGTACTATAAACCAGACGCTGATTGCCGCACTGGATACAATCAAAGCATACGGTGACATTCAGTTCATCTGGCAGACCGGGAAGATATACATTCAGCAAGTGAAAGATGCCATCACTACCACCACCGGAGAAGCGGTACGTAATCCACGCATCTCAGCTATCCCGAACCTCTATGTGACGGATTTCATTAAAGATATGGCAAGCGCGTATGCGGCTGCCGATCTGGTCATTTCGCGTGCAGGAGCAGGATCTATCTCTGAGTTCTGCCTGCTGAATAAACCGGTTATTCTGGTACCTTCACCCAATGTGGCAGAAGATCACCAGACTAAAAATGCACTGGCCCTCGTAGATAAGGAAGCCGCCATTTACGTGAAGGATGCAGATGCTATGAAGCATCTTATTCCGGTAGCACTCGAAACGGTTGCCGATGCACAAAAACTAAAAACGTTGAGCGAGAACATTGCCAAGTTGGCGCTGCCGGACTCAGCAACTATAATTGCAAAAGAAGTATTGAAACTGATAAACAAACTATAGTATCTCAATGAATAAACAGCAGTATCCCAATTCCCCTCCTCCTGGGAGGAGGGGTGCCTGAAAGGCGGGGTGGTAGGTGAAAAATATATTCCTTATTTTAAAGAGCCCCTGCCATTTCACCTACCACCTCCCCCGTTGGGGTACTCCTCCTCCCGGGAGGAGGAGAATTGAGATAGTATTAAAATATAAGAAAATGAATATAGAAAACATCAAATCCGTATATTTCGTCGGTGCCGGCGGTATCGGTATGAGTGCCCTGATACGTTATTTCTTATCAAAGGGCAAACTTGTAGCTGGTTACGACCGCACTCCGAGCGAACTGACCGAACACCTTATCGCAGAAGGTGCACAGATACATTATGAAGAAAATGTAAGCCTGATCCCCGAAGATTGCAAGGACAAGGAAACAACTTTAGTCGTATACACCCCGGCCGTTCCGCAAGATCATGCCGAGTTAGTGTACTTCCGCAATAACGGTTTCGAAATACAAAAACGCGCCCAGGTTCTGGGAACAATCACCCACAGCAGTAAAGGTCTGTGCGTAGCCGGAACGCATGGTAAAACCACTACCAGCACAATGGCCGCACATTTGCTTTATCAGTCACATGTAGGCTGCACCGCATTCCTCGGAGGCATCTCCAAGAATTATGGAACTAACCTGCTACTGTCTCAGTCCAGTCCGTACACAGTGATCGAAGCAGATGAATTCGACCGTTCTTTCCATTGGTTATCACCGTACATAAGTGTCATTACAGCTACTGACCCCGATCATCTGGACATCTACGGTACGGAAGAAGCCTATCTGGAAAGCTTCCGTCATTATACAACCCTGATTCAACCGGGCGGCGCATTGATCATTCACAAAGACATTGCTTTGAAGCCTGATGTACAATCCGGCGTAAAAGTTTATACCTATGCTCGCACCGAAGGTGATTTCCATGCTGAAAATATCCGCATCGGGAACGGTGAGATATTTATCGACTTCGTGGCACCTGATACACGTATCAATGATATCCAATTAGGTGTTCCCGTCAGCATCAATATAGAGAATGGTGTGGCAGCCATGGCACTCGCCCTCCTCAACGGTGCTACGGATGAGGAAATCAAACGCGGCATGGCAAGTTTCCGCGGAGTAGACCGCCGTTTCGACTTCAAAATCAAGAATGACAAAGTGGTATTTCTGAGCGACTATGCCCATCATCCTGCCGAAATCGCACAAAGCGTAAAATCTATCCGCGATCTATATCAGGACAAGAAAATAACAGCTATCTTTCAGCCGCACCTTTACACACGTACCCGTGACTTCTACAAGGAATTTGCCGACAGCTTGTCCCTGCTCGATGAAGTGATCCTCGTGGATATCTATCCGGCACGTGAACAACCGATTCCCGGTGTCACCAGCCAGCTGATATATGACAACCTGCGTCCGGGCATTGAAAAATGTATGTGCAGGAAAGAAGACATTCTGAACCTGCTATCGCAGAAAAAGATCGAGGTTCTGATTACTTTAGGTGCAGGAGACATAGATAACTACGTCCCTGCCATTGCAAAACAATTGGCAGAGTAACTGACAGTTGAGAAATCATAAATCATAATTGATAAATCATACATGCTGAAAAGAATTCTATTGTCTATCGTCCTGCTGCTCGTCATCGCCTATCTGGTGGTAGCTATCACGGCTTTCAACCGGAAGCCTGCCGGACAGGTGTGTCGTGACATGGAATTGGTTATCAAAGATACAGTTTATGCCGGCTTCATCACCAAGAAAGAAGTTTCGGGTATGCTGGAAAAGAAAGGTATTTATCCCGTTGGCAAACCTATGGATCGCATTCGTAGCAAAACATTGGAACGGGAACTCGCCAAACATCCGCTGATCGACGAAGTGGAGTGCTATAAGACTCCCAGTGGAATACTCTGTGTGGAAGTCAGCCAGCGCATCCCCATCCTGCGAGTGATGAGTGCAAACGGTGAAAACTACTATCTGGACAACAAAGGCACCGTGATGCCACCCGACGCAAAATGCGTTGCTCACCTTGCCATAGTGACCGGAAGAGTAGAAAAGTCGTTTGCCATGAGGGATTTATATAAGTTTGGTGTATTTTTGCAGAATAATAAGTTCTGGGACGCACAGATCGAACAGATACACGTGCTGTCGGACAAGAATGTGGAATTAGTGCCCCGTGTGGGCGACCACATCATCTATCTCGGTAAGCTGGACGGCTTTGAGCGCAAGCTCGAACGGGTGAAAGCTTTCTACGAAAGAGGTTTAAATCAGGTAGGATGGAACAAATATTCCCGTATTAACGTTGAATTTAGTAATCAGATTATCTGTACGAAACGAGAGAATTAAAATATAAACAATAGAAATATATCTATGGCAACAACAGAATTTATCGCCGCTATCGAGTTGAGTTCTTCCAAGATTTCCGGTATCGCCGGCAAGAAGAACAGCGACGGAAGCATACAAGTGCTGGCCTACGCGCGTGAGGATGCCTCTTCTTTTATCCACAAAGGAGTCATCTACAACATTGATAAGACCGCACAGGCTCTGACTTCCATCATCAACAAGCTGGAAAGCCAGTTGAACAACTCCATTGCCAAAGTATATGTAGGCATCGGCGGACAGTCATTGCGCACGGTAAAGAATGCGGTAAGCCGTGTGCTGGAAGAGGAAGGGATTATTTCGCAAGAGTTGGTAGATGCAATCAGCGATGAAAACCTCGAAGTTCCCCTGATGGACATGAGCGTGCTGGATGTAGCCCCGCAGGAATATAAGATAGACAACAATCTTCAGGCCGATCCGGTGGGTGTGGCAGGCAAACGTATCACAGGAAACTTCCTGAATATCGTGGCACGTGCTTCCCTCAAGAAGAATCTGGAGCACAGCTTCGAACAGGCCAAAGTAGAAATTGCCGACTTGCTCATCGCCCCGATAGCCTTGGCCAATGCCGTGCTGACGGAAAGCGAAATGCGCTCGGGATGTGCCTTGGTAGACTTCGGGGCAGATACGACTACCGTATCAGTATATAAAAATAACATTCTCCGCTTCCTTAGCGTACTGCCGCTGGGTGGAAACAATATCACCCGTGACATTACCGCCCTGCAAATGGAAGAGGCCGAAGCCGAGCAACTGAAGCTGAAATACGGAGATATGCTTTACGAGGAAGAAGAGACTGAAACACCGGCAGTCTGCACACTGGAGGACGGTCGTAGCATCGAGTTGAACGTGTTGAACGACATCATCGACGCCCGTGCCGAAGAAATCCTTGCCAATGTATGGAACCAACTGCAACTTTCCGGATACGAAGACAGATTGCTGTCCGGCATCATCTTCACCGGTGGGGGCGCCAACCTGAAAAACATGGAAGACGCATTCCGCAAACGCAGCAAGGTCGATAAGGTAAAGACCACCCGGTTTGTACACAACACCATCCATGGCTTCAGCGATGTACTGAAGAAAGACGGCATGCAGAATACACTGCTCGGCCTGCTTGCTGCCGGCAACGAAAACTGCTGCCTGCAAGAGGTGAAGCCTGCACCTGCCGCTTCCACCGTTACTCCACCGAAACCCGTCGATATGTTTGGCGACGACGAAGCCCTGAAAGAACAGGAAGCCGCCGCCCGTGCCGCCAAAGCACAGCGCGAGAAGGAAGAGAAAGAACGTCGCGAACGGGAACGCAAGGAGAAAGAACGTAAAGAAAAAGAAGAGAAAAAGAAAAAGAAGAAAGAAGGTCCCAGCTGGTTTGAAAAGACTTTCAACAAGATTTCCAATGAGATTTTCTCGGATGACGATCTGAAATGATCTCATAACGTATAAATCATAAATTATAAATCATAAATCCCATTATCATGGACGATATAGTACAATTCGATTTCCCGACAGATTCACCGAAGATCATTAAAGTGATTGGTGTAGGTGGTGGTGGTGGTAATGCCGTGAACCACATGTACCGGGAAGGCATACACGACGTAACGTTCGTTCTGTGTAACACGGACAACCAAGCGTTGAAAGAGTCTCCCGTCCCCGTAAAACTGCAACTGGGGCGTTCTATTACCGAGGGACTGGGTGCCGGAAACCGTCCCGAACGTGCCCGAGAAGCCGCCGAAGAGAGTAGCGAAGAAATCAAATCGCTGCTGAACGACGGTACCAAAATGGTATTTATCACCGCCGGAATGGGTGGCGGAACAGGTACGGGAGCTGCTCCCGTCATTGCCCGCATAGCCAAGGAGATGGACATCCTCACCGTCGGTATCGTCACCATACCTTTTATCTTCGAAGGTGAAAAGAAAATTATCCAGGCGCTGGATGGCGTGGAACGTATCGCCCAGCATGTAGATGCCCTACTGGTTATCAACAATGAGCGTCTGCGCGAAATATATTCCGACCTTACGTTTATGAATGCTTTTGGCAAGGCAGATGATACGTTGTCCATCGCCGCCAAGAGTATTGCAGAAATCATCACCATGCGTGGAACGGTGAACCTGGACTTTGCAGATGTAAAGACCATCCTCAAAGACGGTGGCGTTGCCATCATGAGTACCGGCTTCGGCGAAGGTGAAAGCCGTGTGACGAAAGCCATCGACGATGCCCTGCACTCTCCGTTGCTGAACAATAACGATATCTTCAATGCCAAGAAGGTGATGCTGAACGTATCCTTCTGCGAAAGTTCGGAACTGATGATGGAGGAAATGAACGAGATCCACGAATTCATGAGCAAGTTCCGCGAAGGCGTAGAGGTAATCTGGGGTGTGGCTATGGACAACACACTGGAAGGTAAAGTAAAGATTACCGTACTCGCCACCGGTTTCGGCATGGAAGATGTCCCCGGTATGGACAGTGTGCTCGAAAAGCGCAGTCAGGAAGAGGAAGAACGCCAGCTTCAGCTCGAAGAAGAAAAAGAAAAGAACAAAGAGCGTATTCGCAAGGCTTATGGCGAAAGTGCCAGCGGCATTGGCAGCAAAAACATTCGCAAACGCCGACATATCTATATCTTCAACCCCGAGGATCTGGATAATGCCGATATTATCAGCATGGTAGAAAGTTCACCGACATACCTGCGCGATAAGAGCACCCTGAGCACCATTAAAACCAAAGCGGCTACCGAAGGGCAGCTTGCTACGGAAGAGGCACAGGGCAGCGAAGATATGGGAGGAGTGATTACCTTCTAAACCTACCTTAAGACATCTTTCATCCGCGTAATCTGCGGATGAAAGATTAGTACACACTATAGCGTAATAAACAAAAATAGAGTAAACTTATGGATTTATTTGAAAGAGTCAGCGAAGACATTAAAACCGCAATGAAGGCCAAAGACAAAGTGGCACTCGAAACATTAAGAAACATCAAGAAAGTATTCCTGGAAGCAAAGACAGCTCCGGGTGCCAACGATACTCTGACCGACGACGCTGCATTAAAGATCATGCAGAAGTTGATGAAACAAGGCAAAGATGCCGCTGAAATATACATCCAGCAGGGTCGTCAGGACCTGGCAGATGCTGAACTGGCACAAGTGAAGGCTGTCTCTTATACACATCTGACGCTGCCGACGACTTAATAGGTGTAGA
>ENA-OZCN01000251-OZCN01000251.1-human-gut-metagenome-genome-assembly--contig:-NODE-251-length-9438-cov-5.730470_pt1 | contig 9438 bp, 8 predicted proteins | sample MGYA00244081_ERZ653568 | MGnify/ENA primary metagenome ERZ653568 (study PRJEB26926, sample SAMN06164968) | human gut metagenome | biome: ENVO:00009003; feature: ENVO:2100002; material: ENVO:00002003...
GAGATGTAGAGAGGTCTCGTGGGCTCGGAGATGTGTATAAGAGACAGGATTAAAAATAATCCCACTAATCTGTGTAATCTCTCGTTAAAAAGTTACTTTTGTAGCGAGAAACAGTAGAAAGCAAAAACGAATATGGCACAAGGTTCCCGTCAAATACATCGCAGGCGCAACAGCAGATACAAACGCTCTCGCCACAGCAGATTCTGGTCGTGAAGTTGTTGGAGCTTCCCGCAGTCGAGCTGGAAGACCGTATCCATGCTGAACTATTGGAAAATCCGGCGCTTGAAGAAGGCAAAGAAGACGCTGCTACAGATGAATATGCCGATGGCGTCAGTCCGGAAGAAGGCATGGATAACGATGCCAATGATTATGATTCTTTAAGTGATTATCTCACCGAAGACGATATCCCCGACTACAAATTGCAGGAAAACAACCGTAGCAAAGGTGAACAGGCCGAAGAAATACCTTTCTCCGACGCCACTTCTTTTTACGAAACCCTAAAGGAGCAACTAAGCGAACGTGACCTGACCGAGCATCAGCGTGAACTGGCGGAATATCTGATCGGATCATTAGATGACGACGGCCTGTTACGTAAGTCTCTGGATAGCATCTGTGATGAACTCGCCATCTACGCCGGCATCGAATGCACCCAGGAAGAATTGGAAGAGGCACTGAAGATCATCCAGGACTTTGATCCCGCCGGACTCGGTGCACGCAACCTGCAAGAATGCCTGCTCATTCAGATTCATCGCAAGATAGAGCAACAGCACTTCACCCCGAACCCTCTACTTTATATAGAAGAAGCGATCATCTCCGAATGTTACGAAGAATTTACCCGTAAGCATTGGGACAAGATACAGCAGAAGCTCGGACTGGAAGAAGATGCTTTTGAACAGGCTATCAAAGAGATCTGCAAACTCAATCCGCGTCCGGGTGCCTCTCTGGGTGAAGCCATCGGCCGGAACATGCAACAGATCATCCCCGACTTCATTGTAGATACATACGATGACGGTACCATCAATCTGGCTCTGAACAACCGAAACGTTCCGGAACTGCGTATGAGCCGTGATTTCACCGAGATGGTGGAAGAGCATACCAAAAACAGGGCTAACCAGTCGAAAGAGTCGAAAGAAGCCATGATGTTCCTGAAGCAGAAGATGGATGCAGCACAAGGCTTTATTGATGCCGTGAAGCAACGCCAGAATACATTAATGACTACCATGCAAGCCATTATCGACCTGCAACGCCCGTTCTTCCTCGAAGGAGACGAATCATTGTTGCGCCCTATGATATTGAAGGATGTTGCCGAACGTACCGGATTAGACATTTCAACCATCTCCCGCGTCAGCAACAGCAAATATGTGCAAACCAACTATGGCATCTATTCACTGAAATTCTTCTTCAGTGATGGATACGTCACCGAAGACGGTGAGGAAATGTCTGTACGTGAGATTCGTAAGATATTGAAAGAATGCATTGACAATGAAGATAAAAAGAAACCTTATACAGATGATGAACTGACGGATATACTGAAAGAAAAAGGATATCCTATAGCACGCCGCACGGTAGCCAAGTACAGGCAACAGTTGAACATACCGGTGGCAAGACTGAGGAAGTAATTATTAATTTGAGAACTCTATTCATGGAAGAACAACATATTGTAGCAGACAGGACCTTAATCCGGACAGCCCGGGTGATATCGGCTATATTCACGCCGTTTTCCATTCCATTCCTGGCGTTTCTGATTCTGTTCCTTTTCTCGTACCTGCGCATCATGCCTATACAGTATAAGCTGATTGTGCTTGGAGTAGTGTACTGCTTCACTATTCTTATGCCTACGCTCACCATCTTCCTGTTCCGTAAAATCAATGGTTTCAGTCCCGAAGACTTGGGTGAACGTAAGCGGCGCTTTATGCCATTCTTGCTTACTATTACTTCATACGTATTCTGCCTGGTGATGATGCACCGCCTGAATATCCCTTGGTACATGACGGGGATTATTCTTGCTGCATTGATCATGATGGTTATCTGCATTGTTGTCAATCTGAAATGGAAGTTAAGCGAGCACATGGCAGGTGTAGGGGCTATTGTAGGAGGGCTGGTATCTTTCAGTGCCTTGTTCGGATACAATCCGGTATGGTGGCTATGCCTGTTCATCCTGATTGCAGGTGTCCTGGGCACAGCACGTATTATTTTACAGCATCATACATTGGGAGAGGTACTGGTAGGTTTTGCCGTAGGATTAATTTGCTCTTTATTAGTGCTTCATCCACTGAGTAATATCCTGTTCCGTATTTTCCTCTTTTAAGAGAAGTAAAAAGGGCTCACATTGTAATTTATAATTAGTAATTTGTAATTATATAAGTATTAACCTTTAAAAATAATGATCATGAATTTCCCAGAAAATGTAAAGTACACCAAAGAACACGAGTGGATACGCCTTGAAGGCGATGTAGCTTATGTAGGTATCACCGATTACGCCCAGGCACAATTAGGCGATATCGTATTCGTAGATATCCAAGCAGAGGGTGAAACATTGGCAGCCGATGAAGTATTCGGGACCATTGAAGTAGTGAAAACCATTTCTGATCTTTTCTTGCCCGTAGGCGGAGAAATCCTGGAACAAAACGAGGCTCTTGCTGACCAACCGGAACTGGTTAACAAAGATCCGTACGGTGAAGGCTGGCTCATCAAAATGAAACCGGATGCTGATGCAGATTTCGATTCATTACTGGATGCTGCTGCCTACAAAGCGTTGATTAACGATTAACTATTAGTGGTTAGTGATTAGCATTGATATTGAGAAGTTTGCTAATCACTAATCACTAAACACTAATAACTAAATAATTATGTCTCCATTAGTAAGCATCATCATGGGCAGCACCTCCGACCTTCCTGTTATGGAAAAGGCCGCTCAACTGCTGAATGATTTACATGTACCGTTCGAAATGAACGCTCTTTCTGCACACCGCACTCCGGAAGCTGTAGAGGATTTTGCAAAGAACGCCCGCGGACGCGGCGTTAAAGTGATAATCGCAGCCGCCGGCATGGCCGCCGCTCTGCCCGGAGTCATCGCTGCCAACACTACACTGCCTGTCATCGGAGTTCCCGTTAAAGGTTCTGTGCTGGATGGCGTAGATGCTCTCTACTCTATCATTCAGATGCCTCCCGGAATCCCTGTAGCCACAGTTGCCATCAATGGCGCCATGAACGCTGCCATTCTTGCTATACAAATGCTAGCTTTAAGCGATGCCGATCTCGCTGAAACTTTTGCAGCCTACAAAGAAGGGCTGAAAAAGAAAATCGTAAAGGCGAACGAGGAACTGAAAGAAGTAAAGTACGAGTATAAAACGAATTAAAAAGGAGTAATTAGTGGATTTATTCAACTATTCCCGTCGGGAAACATCAGAAGTAAATATTGGAGCCACCCCTATGGGCGGCTCCAATCCTATACGCATACAGAGTATGACAAACACCGCCACACAGGATACAGAAGCCAGCGTGGCACAGGCTAAACGTATTGTAGATGCCGGAGGTGAATATGTACGTCTGACAGCACAAGGCATTAAAGAAGCGGAAAACCTGATGAACATCAATGCCAGTTTGCGCCGGGACGGATATATGGTTCCACTGGTTGCCGACATCCACTTCAACCCAAAGGTAGCAGATGTAGCAGCACAGTATGTCGAGAAAGTGCGTATCAATCCGGGAAACTATGTAGATGCCGCACGCACCTTCAAGCATCTGGAATATACAGACGAAGAGTATGCACAAGAGTTGCAGAAGATACATGACCGATTCGTTCCTTTCCTGAATATCTGCAAGGAGAATCATACAGCTATCCGCATCGGTGTAAATCATGGCTCACTGTCCGACCGCATTATGTCTCGCTACGGCGATACACCGGAAGGTATGGTGGAATCATGCATGGAGTTCCTGCGCATCTGTGTAAAAGAAGACTTTACAGATGTTGTTATCTCCATCAAAGCCTCCAATACAGTAGTAATGGTAAAAACGGTTCGCTTGTTAGCTGCTGTAATGGAAAAGGAAGGAATGCAATTCCCGTTGCACCTTGGCGTTACAGAAGCCGGGGATGGTGAGGACGGACGTATCAAGTCTGCATTGGGCATCGGTGCATTGCTAGCCGACGGCCTGGGTGATACCATCCGCGTTTCTTTGAGCGAAGCTCCGGAAGCAGAAATACCTGTAGCACGAAAGTTGGTGGATTACATCATGCAGCACCAGGATCACCCTTACATACCCGGAGTGGAAGCAGAAGGTTTCACCTATCTTTCTCCGGTACGACGTGAGACAACTGCCGTACGCAACATAGGTGGGAATCACCTGCCTGTAGTCATTGCCGAACGCATGGACGGAAAATTTGATACGAACCCGCAATTCATTCCGGATTATATCTACGCCGGACATGCCTTACCGGAAACTCGTGAAGAAGGAGTGGAATACATCCTGGATGCGGATGTATGGGAAGAAGAGCCTGGAACCTATCCGGCTTTCAATTACCAGCAGATGCCACTTATGGGCAATTGCCAAGCCGATTTGAAATTCATGTTTATGCCTTACATGGCACAAACGGAAGAAGTGATTGTTTGTCTGAAATATCATCCTGAAGTAGTCATTATATCACAGAGCAACCATCCTAACCGACTTGGGGAACATCGTGCTTTAGTTCACCAGTTGATGCAGGAAGGACTGAAAAATCCGGTTGTATTCTTCCAGCACTATGCTGAAAATGAAGCAGAGGACTTGCAGATAAAATCTGCTGCCGACATGGGAGCACTTATCTTCGACGGTCTTTGCGATGGTATTTTCCTGTTCAACCAGGGAAATCTCACTCATGCCGTAGTAGATGCCACAGCCTTTGGTATTCTGCAAGCAGGACGTATACGCACCAGCAAAACGGAATATATCTCCTGCCCCGGATGCGGACGTACCCTGTTCGACCTTCAAAGCACCATAGCACGTGTAAAAGCCGCTACTTCACACCTGAAAGGATTGAAAATAGGTATTATGGGCTGCATCGTCAATGGTCCCGGAGAAATGGCTGATGCTGACTATGGCTACGTAGGTGCCGGACGTGGGAAAATCAGTCTGTATAAGAAGAAAGAATGCATTGAAAAGAATATTCCCGAAGAAGAAGCTGTAGAAAAGCTGATTGAGCTGATTAAAGCTAACGGGGATTATGAAGAAAAATAGTTTAAAGAAAAATGGCAAGTAGATTTATCCTGCTTGCCATTTTTCTTTAAACTATTTCTTCTGACTGAACAGCCAACTCATAAAGTCGGGATAATTGAAAGCCGGATTCCAGCTACCATGATTACATCCCGGAAACTCAATGTATTCCACATCAGCACCTTCCTTCTTCAAAGTCCTGTATGCCGCACGCGAACCTTCAGGTGTAACCACATTGTCAGCATCACCGTGGAAAATACGAAACTTTACAGACTTGACAGCTTTCAGGCGCGCCACATTTACTGTACCGCAAATAGGCACAGCAGCAGCAAATATCTCCGGGAAACGGACAGCCATGTCAAAGGTTCCCATTCCTCCCATAGAAAGTCCAATGATATAAATACGCGATTTATCAACCTGAGGCATTGCCAGATAAGTATCCAGCAAATCCTTCACTGTCTGAAAAATCGGAGTTATCGGTTCGTTCAACGGCATCTCATTCGGCAAAAATGATTCAGGACGTGCCGAGTATGCCCAATAGCCCGTTTCGGGACACTGTGGTGCGAGCACGAATGCCGGGTATTTCTCCCGGTTCACCGGATTCAAAAACATCTGTCCACCATGGGTCAATTGCCTCTCATTATCATTACCACGCTCCCCTGCACCATGCAGAAAGAGCACCAAAGGATACTTCTCACTCTTTTTCATGTTCTCCGGTTGCAGCAAGCGATACTGCAAGGTATCTCCCCGGGAGGAGATAAAGGTTTCTTTCTGGTAGGTTTCCTGAGCAGACAAAGGTAACAGGAAGAAAAGAACACAAATTGCACTGATTAATCGTTTCATAGCATTGTTATTTTACATGTTTCACTTCTGAACGTAAAGATACACCATTCTCATTAAATGCTTCCACACAGAAGTAATAATCCTGATCGGTGGTAAGAGATTTCATAAGTAATTCATTATTTCCATATACCATCCAGGAGCTATAAAGTTTATCGGGAGCAATACCCCATAACACATTATATCCCTGTGCACCTTTGACCGGTTCCCAACTGATAGTAATATCACGACGGTCCGCGTGGCGATCAAGGGTTAATTTCTTCGGCTGTTGCGGTGTTTTCCCCATACCCAATCCAAATACCCGAAGTTCAGAAATTGCCAAGTTCGGGGTCGGTACATCTATGTTCTTATAGCGGATATAACGCGCAGATTGGGATTGTCCGAGTTCAACATAATCATTCGGGGTATCTTTATAACTTTCTTTGCGGTCAACCAATATTTCCCAATTCTGTCCATCCAGTGAACCCTCAATCACATAGCGGTGGCGAAGCCCTTCATAACGACCATACATATCACTTTGGTAATCATGATAGTTGATCTGAATAGCAGATACAGCAGCCGGTTTTTCCAGATCAATCATTACCCATTGGCGTTCATCGTTAGCCTCAGCCAACCAGAATGTCTTAGTCAGTTCATCAGTCAATGCAGAAGGTTGGAACTCTCCTTTTACAGTAGAGGCGGTAACCGGCTTGCCGTAAGAGAGCAACATCCACCCTCGGAACTGTCCTGCCTTACCCGGCACGGCAGGAGCATAACGGGGATAATCTCCAAAACGGGTATCCACATACATAACACCATCTTTATCAAATCCGGCAGGAAACATACAGAGACGACGTTCCCAGTTCACATTGATGGAAAGAGACATCGAAGCAAAATGCCAATACTGTCCGCCGGGACCAAGCACAGTGCTTCCATGCCCGGCACCATTCATATAACCACCCGGTTTATAAGATACCGGATTATGTTTCTGGTAGGTATAAGGTCCCATCGGATGATCTGCTACGTATACTCCGTCCGCATAAACATTGAATTCCGTACCCGGCGCACCGTATTGCATATAGTATTTACCATTATGTTTTGTCAACCAGGGGCCTTCGATGTAACCGCCCAATACTGTATCCGTATGATTCTCACCAAAACGCTCCCAACCATGTTTAGGCATATCCAGATTGAAAAGTTCTTTCGTCTCCCCTTTCTTTGTAAAACGGTGATTTTTATCCAATTCCATACCCCGGATAGGATAAACATTGGAAGATCCCCAGAACATATAAGCTTTCCCATCGTCATCAATAAACAAATCAGGATCTTGCAGATTATGCAGAATGGCAGGCGTAGCTTCCCAATCACCGGAAGCAGGATCATCGGTATAAAGGATGCTCATAGAACCTGAAGGATCGCCTGCAACATAAAGCACAGAGTCCTTATAATTGTGTGCAGCCGGAGCATTGCATCCCTGAGGATACCAATTCTTACCGGGACGTACAAACTCCCAGTTCAATAAATCCCTGGAACGCCAATAGCCGTGCGAGCGCGTTACGAACATATAATATTCCCCGCGAAATTCCACTACTGCCGGATCGGCCCCCGAACGGTAAGAAATATCCCGGTCGGAATTATAAATCATATAGGTATAATCTATATTCAAGGGATTACAATATGTATCCTGACGCATATCCTGCGCCGGAAGAGTAGTCCACGCAATCAGGCAGACTATAGTCAATAACAGATGTTTCATTCTTTCGTTCTTTATATTACTTGCACAAATTCTGAGGAACTTCATATTGTTTTTGTAAACGTGCAAGTTCTGCCATTAGTTCAGCAGTTACTTTCTCCATTCCTTGCTTTCCGTACAGATTGTGCATTTCTGTCGGATCAGTTTTCAGATCATACAGTTCCCATTTGTCTTCCACATAGAAGTGCATTAATTTGTAGCGTTCCATCTTTACACCATAATGGGCACGGACACTATGAAATCCGGGAAATTCATAATAATGATAATAGAGCGATTTACGCCAATCACGCGGTTTCTTTCCCGTCTCTACCAACTCCCGGAACGATACACCCTGCATATCCCGTGGTACTTCGATACCGCACATATCCAGAAAAGTAGGAGCAAAGTCTATGTTCTGCGTCAGTCCTGTTACCTGAGTTTCCGGCTTGATATGTCCGGGCCAGCGCATAACCATCGGCATGCCGAAAGATTCTTCGTACATGAAACGCTTATCAAACCAACCATGTTCTCCCAAGTAGAAGCCCTGATCGGTAGTATAGACTACAATCGTATTTTTATCCAGTCCGGTACGTTTCAGATAATCAAGAATCTCTCCCACACTTTCGTCTACACTCGCTACAACTCCCATATAATCTTGCAGGTAACGCTGGTATTTCCACTCCGCGACTTCTTTGAATGAACGTTTTCTGGAGTGGAATTCATTATTTCTATCACGGTATGCATCAAGAAAGCGGCGGCGTTCATCCGGTTCCATTGTCCCCAGAAAAGCATGCGGCCAAGGGTCGAACAGTAAACTGTCACTATCCATATCGGTAACCATCTTCAGATCGTGTCCTTCGTACATGTCACAATAGATATTCATCTTTTGCATCTGTGCCGCATAACGGCCCTCATAAACATCAAAATAATTATCAGGAAGTGGAAAAGTAGTATGCTCATACAGATGGTAATGTCTTTCTGCAGGTACCCAGTTTCTATGAACAGCTTTGTGATGCATCATCAGAAAGAAAGGTTTGTTCTTGTCTTTCCGTCCGTCGAGCCATTCTTCCGTGTACTTAGTAATCAAATCCGTCACATACCCCAAATGACGCGTGGTATCATTTTCAGTAATAAAATGCGGATTACAATATTCTCCCTGATCATCCAGAATCATCCAATGATCGAAACCTGTAGGCTTAGAAACAAGATGCCACTTACCAAAAACAGCTGTCTCGTAACCATTTGCCTGTAATATCTTCGGAAGGGTTTGTTGCGTACCGTCAAAACCTTTCGCCCAGTTCTTCATGAAACCATTTTTATGGCTATGTTTACCCGTAAGTATGGCAGCACGACTCGGCCCGGAAATAGAATTGCAACAATAGTTATTCTGGAAAACCGCTCCTTCATGCCCGATACGGTCAATATTCGGAGTCGGCGCCACTTTCCCTATAGGATGACCATAAATACTCATAGCCTGACGGGCATGGTCATCACTCATTATAAAAATAATATTGGGGCGTTCGTTACGGACTTCCTGCTCTTGACCTTGCACAATGGAGGAAAGCACAAAAGGTAAAACGACAAGCCCCAAGGATAATTTAGAAGTCATGATACTATCGAATTGTCAGATTAGCCAGAATAGGCGCATGGTCGGATAAATACTGTCTCTTATACACATCTGACGCTGCCGACGACTT
>ENA-OZCN01000316-OZCN01000316.1-human-gut-metagenome-genome-assembly--contig:-NODE-316-length-8140-cov-4.639208_pt1 | contig 8140 bp, 5 predicted proteins | sample MGYA00244081_ERZ653568 | MGnify/ENA primary metagenome ERZ653568 (study PRJEB26926, sample SAMN06164968) | human gut metagenome | biome: ENVO:00009003; feature: ENVO:2100002; material: ENVO:00002003...
CGTTACAGGTAGATATTTATCGAACAAAGTGTTACAAAAAAGCTTGACCACAACAAACCATCAACCGCAGGCAGAAACAGCTTGCCTATTATCATCGTAAGCAATCCGGGCAGAAAGCCAGAGAAGCAATATAAAACCAAGGAGGACGACACAATGGAAGAATTCATCACGGACGAACGGACAGGCTTGCGCTATGAGCTTGTCGGGGACTACTATCTGATCGCCGGAGAGGACGAGCCGGAGGGCAGACCCATCGGCATTTGGGGACAGCGACACCTGCGGTATATTCGCAGTGCTGCTATGGAAATCGTTTCGAGTGAGCTTATATACTGTTAATACTAAGTAAGAAAAGTCGCTGTCAACAGACAGCGGCTTTTCCTTTGCGGGTAGTATTCAAGAAGTTATAAAGTTCCGTGAGTAATGGAAGAAGCCAGCGTTTGCGGAAATGTCACAATTTACGGAGGTAAAGTTTCGAATTTCACTTGCCTTTTTGCACTTGTTATGATATTATTGGTATATATACTAAAACGCTTAAAGAGAGGTGATATATTTGCGGAGAGACAGCAGTGAAACAAAGAGGAAAATACTGACCGTGTGCGTCCGTCTCTTTCTGGAACAGGGGTATAAAAACACCTCTGTCAGTCAGATTGTGGACGAAGCAGGTGTTGCAAGAGGAAGCTATTTGAATCTGTTTCCGACCAAGGACAGAGTTTTGCTGGATTTGACTGAAACGATGTTCGGCGGACAGTTTGGCGTGGCAAGAAGCATCGCAGACAGCAAACTGCCGCCAGTTTACGCCTATGCGGTAGAAACGGCGATCCAATTGACACTGACTGAACTGAATGAGAACCTGCGAGAAATCTACATTGAAGCCTATTCCCTGCCCGACACGTCGGAATATATTTACCTGCATACCACAGCAGAGCTGAAGCAGATTTTTGGTGAAAATTTCCCCGATGATACCGAGAGCGACTTTTACGAGATGGAAATTGGCACGGCAGGATTGATGCGCAGCTATATGGCGAGAAAATGTGATATTCATTTTCCATTGGAACGCAAGCTCAGCCGCTTTTTGACGGCATCAATGAGAGTGTATCGTGTACCGGAGGAAGAACAGGCAAAGGTGCTTACCTTTATTCAATCACTGGATATCAAGGCGATTGCCACAGAGGTTATGTATAAGCTCTTTGCTATGCTGGAAATGAAATACGATTTTAAGCTGTCGAGAGACGGCGAAATGGAGGTAACAACATGAAGAAACGAATTTTAAGCATTCTTCTCTGCTGTGTGATGCTGGTGGGGCTGCTGCCCACGGCGGCTTTTGCGGAAGGCAGTGCGGAAGAACCGCCTGTTTGCAGCTGTGAAACAGCCTGCACGGCAGAAGCAATGAACGCAGATTGTCCCATCTGCGGCGTAGAGGGCGCTTTGCCGGAGAACTGTGCAAAGTGCAGCGGGCCTGTTGAGGACGCAGCGGCGGAGCCGGAAGTCGAGGATAACGAAGCGCAGCCCGAGGCTTCGCCGGTGGTGCTGAGCGGCAAAAGAGAAATTAAAAGCGAAGCGGAACTGAATGTAGCACTTGGTGATAAATCCTGCACAGAAATCACGTTGGGCGAAAATATTGAGCTTAGCGGCGGTTATATCATCTCACACACCGTAACACTGGATCTGAATGGCTATACTTTGACAGTCAACGGAGACGAATGGGATATATTCAGCGTGTATGAAAGCGGAAATCTGACGGTAAAGGACAGCGGTACCGGCGGTAAAATTGACGGCCAAAATAAAAACTGTGGTTTCTGTATATATGGCGGTGTCTTGACCTTAGAAAGCGGCACCATCATAAACTGCATGACTGACGGTGACGGCAGTGCTGTGGATATCTCATCCGGGGATTCCGAGGGAGTCTACGGAAAATTTGTGATGAACGGTGGTGCGATTACAAATTGTAAAGCCACCGATGACGGCGGTGCGGTGGATATCGGCAAGGGCTGCACCTTTATTATGAACAGTGGCACCATCAGTGGCTGCAGAGCCGATGACGATGCCGGTGCGATCTTTATCAAGGGAAATGCTTCCTTTTTAATGAACGGCGGAACGATTGAAAATTGTTCTGCCGGCAACTACGGCGGTGCGGTGAAGATACGCAACACCAGCAGATTCACCATGAATGGCGGCACCATCTCCAGCTGCACTGCCCAGCAAGGCGGCGGTGTATATGTAGACGGTAGCAGCACCTTCACCATGAATGACGGCAGCATCGCGAGCTGCACGGCGGTGAATGGCGGCAACAGTGTGTTTGTCGTCAAACCCAGTGCCAGTTTTACCATGACCGGCGGCACGGTGGATGGCAGCATTGCGCTGCCCTACAAGGTCGGCAATAACACCGTTTACATGGACGGCCTTGGCACCGCAGCTTATCCCTATCAAATCAGCACCGCCGACCAGTTGAAGCTGTTCCGGGATATTGTCAACGGTGCAGGCGGTCAGACGCAGAACCGTGGCGCGTATGCTGTGCTGACTGCGGACATTGATTTGAATAACGAACCGTGGACGCCCATCGGTCCGGACAGAGACAGTGCCTATACCGGTACCTTTGACGGGCAGGGACACACCGTCAGGAATCTGAGTGTAACCGTCAATGTCCAGCCCGGTCGCGCCGGTCTGTTCGGTTGCGTAAAAGACGGCACCATCCGGAAACTGACGGTGGCAGGCTCGGTGTCATGTACTGCTAACCAGGGGTGGTGTGGCGGCATTGCGGGCTACGCTATGGACGAAACCATCGAAAACTGCGCCAGCCTCTGCACGGTCTCCTGCACAGGCATAGATGCCAGAGTCGGTGGAATTGTCGGATTGGTCGACTATAATAGTCGTACGCTAATAATCCGCGATTGCTATAACATCGGAAAAATCACCGGCAGAAGCGACAACGGCAGTGGCGACGCCGGAGGTATCTGCGGATTTTATATGAACGGAAAGATTTCCAACTGCTATAATGTCGGCGAAATCACTGGTAGCGGATATGTTAGTAAAATCGCAGTCTCCGCCTATAATGATAGCAGACCCACCAACTGCTACTATTTGAGCGACACGGACACAGATCTCAATGGAACCGCCAAAACCGCCGCGGAATTTGCCAACGGTGACGTGCTGGAGGAGCTTAAGGCTGGCCGCAACGATTCTCCATGGGACAGCTGCCAGTATGTGGCTGCGGCAAAAATAACCCTGCCCGTGTTCAAGGGACAGGGCGATGCTCATGAGCACAACGGTAACTGGACATCGAACGGCGACGGCACCCACAGCCGCCACTGCACCTGCAATGTCGTGGAAACACAAAACTGCTCCGGTGGCACGGCCACCTGCACCCAAAGAGCAACATGCACAGTTTGCGGTGCGGAATATGGCGATGTTCTGGGACATGATTTTACTACCAGTTGGACACATGATGATAACGAGCACTGGAAGCAGTGTTCCCGTTGCGATGAAAAGGATGACGTAGGCCCTCATACTTGGAACAGCGGTACGGTAACAACAGCGCCTACCTGCACAAAAGCGGGTGAAAAGACATATAGCTGCAACAAGTGCGACGCAACAAAAATAGAGCCGATTCCAGCCACGGGCCATAGCTGGAAGTCCGATTGGACGTCCGATGCAACGCATCACTGGCATGAATGCACCAATAAAAACTGCGATGTGACGGATAACGCGGGAAAGAAAGGCTACGCGGAGCACTCCGGCGGCAAAGCAACCTGCACCCAAAATGCCGTCTGTGAGTTTTGCAAGGCTGAGTATGGCGAAAAGCTGCCCCACGACTTCACGGCGGAGACCGTGGATGCAAAGTACCTGAAATCCGCCGCCACCTGCACGGAAAAGGCAGTCTACTACAAGTCCTGCGCAGTCTGCGGTCTGAGCTCCGAGGGCACGGCGGATGAGGCGACCTTCTTCTCCGGCAATGTGCTGGATCACGACTGGGGCGCTTGGACGTCCAATGAAGACGGCACCCATACCCGCAACTGCACCGTTGACGGATGCTCTGCAGGCACGCAAACGGAGAATTGCATCGATGCAAACAAAGACCATAAATGTGATATCTGCGATTATATAATCAGCGAGTGTGCAGACGATAACAAAGACCACAAGTGTGATTATTGCGGCAAGAAGCTGACTGAGCACACCGGCGGGAAAGCGACCTGCAAGGACAAGGCAAAGTGCGAAGTCTGCGGTGCGGAATACGGTGAGTTTGATGCAAACAACCACTCTGACCTCAAGCATATCGACGCAAAGGCGGCGACCAAGGATGCCGAGGGCAATATCGAGTACTGGTACTGCGAAGGCTGTGGCAAGTATTTCAGCGACAAGGACGGTACAAAGGAAATCAAAAAAGCCGACACCGTAACGGCGAAGCTGAAAGACGATTCCAAACTTCCCCAGACCGGCGATATAAGCAACCTTGCACTGTGGATTGCCCTGCTGTTTGTCAGCGGCGGTGCTGCCATTGGTACAACGATTGTCAGCAGAAAGAAAAAGTACAACAGATAATTGAATAGCGTTCCCTTGCTCCATCTTCCGAGCAAGGTAAAAGCGTCGTAGCAATACGGCGCTTTTTTGTTATTCGGAAGCGACAAACAGCGGCTTTTGAATGGTTGGCGGTATTAGGATACCGCCGCCAATATGAAGCCGCTCATATCGAAAGAAAACGCCCAAAATCGCCCCGAAACTATACAGCGGGAAACGGTTTTGGGCGTTTCTGCGTTTCGGGAGCAAATCGGCAATTCGGCAGCGAAAAGGAGGTGCCTGCTATGCCCCGTATGCCGAAATACCTCAAGAGAGAATGTGCGTTCTTTCTTGATGAGCGTGGCAGGAAGAAATATAACGAGCTTTGCAGGAAATGCGAAATGAGCTGCAAGCAGAGCTTCCGTGCCACCGTTATCCAATGCCCGCACTATCTATCGAAAAGGAGAACAAGACAATGACAGACTATCCAAACAACATTCCCACAAAGCTGGAAATCATCAAGGTGTTGTGGTCAAGCTTTTTTGTAACACTTTGTTCGATAAATATCTACCTGTAACGAGCCTCCATTGTTGTTAAATAATTATTGTATGAATGAGGGCGAACATAGTTATACCAATTTATGTATTTCATAGTTAGTTCATCCATCATCTCTACATTTGAAAATGAAGTTATGTTATAAAAGTTGCTTTTGAAAGTGTTATAAAATCTTTCCATGGGAGCATTATCATAAGGACAGCCAGCCTTACTCATACTTTGTGTTATATTATTCTCTTTGCAAAAATTTACAAATTCCCATGAAGTAAACTGTACCCCTCGTCTGAATGCAAAATCACTTTAGGGTAGTTTTCCTTTTCAAGGGCTGTTTTCAGAGTGCTTATTGCCAAATCAGTGTTGATATAATCACTGTTTAACGAAGCGACAGCGGACCTGTCATACAAATCAATAATTGAACAGTTGTATCTGAATTTTCCATTTGGCTGGCGCATATATGTGAAGTCTGTGCACCATACTTTGTTCTTGCAGTCGACAGTAAAATTCTGATTTAAGAGATTGTCAAAGATTTTATTCTTTTTGCCAGTCTTGTAACCTGGCTTAGAATGCATAATTACTGCACAAAGATTCAATTCCTTGTTCATATATTTATGCATTGTGGTATTGTTTAACTCATAGCCATATCGTTTGATAAAAATGCGCATAGCCCTATAGCCTATAACACGATTGTTGTTGTAATAAACATACTTTATAAGCTCAAAGATATGTGCTAAGCGTTCACGATATTTTCGCTTTGCATCCTTTTTGTAGTTGTAATAACAATTAGGAATAATGCCAAACTTCTGGCATAGCCATCTTAAACCAAATATATTTTTATTGTCATCGATTAATCGATATACCACTAATCGATTTCCTTTGCGAAGAATGCCGCCGCTTTTTTAAGAAAGCAATCTCTTTATCTTTTTCATTAAGAAGCTGATTTCCTTTGCTTCATTAGATTCTGCGGTTGTGCTGGTGGTATAGAGGCATTCTTCCTTGTATTCGTTAACCCATTTGCTAACGGAGCTTTTGGCAACATTAAATTCAACAGCAATTTGCGGTATTGATTTGTTGCCTGCCATATAGGCTTTAACTACTTTTTTTGAAGTCTTCGGTGTAATGTACTGACATAGTAACGTCCTCCTTGTTTAAGTAATATTATAATATATTATTCGAACAAAGTGTTACAAAAAAGCTTGACCACAACAATCCCGACTCGATGAGATTTTCACCATACTTGACGGACTGCAAAATCACCCGATGTAATATGACGATACGCTCGTCCGACAGATTATTGAATGCGTAGTGGTGGAATCAAAAGAGAAAATCAAGGTGGTCTTTATCGGCGGCACGGAAATTGAAATGGTGCTGTAAGCAGCCTTGAAAACAGAAACGGAGTGATGTAGAATGATTGTGACGAGTGTTCAAATCAAGACAGCGAAAACGCAAAAACATCTCTATTGTCCTGTCTTCACATAATTAAATAAAAGCCATAATCTTGCAGAAAGAATAAGTTTCTTCAAGATTATGGTTTTTTATTATTTTTTGAATGACTTTATATCACGCCATTTAACCAATAGTAACAAGCTTGTAATTGAAAAATTTATACAAAATATGTATAATAGAATTAAGTTATTATAAATATCAGAAAGGGTGGTGAATTTATGACAATAACTAAGAAAAAAGTAGTAATATCCGTTTCTTTGATTTTATCAATATTAGTTATTGCTGTCATTGTTATTGCTGTTCTGATACATATGGGCTTTGGAAAGCCTCCATCAAATAGGGAACAAACAGATGTGAGTATATCTACTGATACTATTGTAGATAGAATAATCAGTGAGCTTGGTTATAGCGGTATTTCTCGTGTAAGCTCTGATAATATAGCAAAATATTATGATATTGATAAGAAGCTTATTTCTGAAGCTACAGTATATATTTCTGATAGTGCAGATTCATGCTTTGAGGTGTCTTGTTTTAAGCTGAATGATGAAGCTGATTATTCTAAGGTAGAATATAAAATAAAAAATCATATTAACTCGCAAAGTGCTAATCTCCAAAGGCTTAATCCTAAAGAAAGTAAGATGCTTGAGGATACTAAAATAGAATATTGTAGTCCGTATGTTTTAGTAGTTGTTTCTGATAATAACGGAAGTGCAATTAATTCTTTCAGAAATCTTATTACTGGAAAAGTTAGCTCATAAAAAATAAAAAGGGAGCTGCGAAGAATGAAGTCTTAAACTCCATTTCTTCACAGCCCCTATTTATGTTAAAGGAATGTTTATAAATAAAATGGAAAATAAAAGAAGTGAAACAATTTTTATAGTACCTCAGTCATTTGATAGAATGAATGCAGAAATATTCTTAAGAAAACATTGTGCTGTTTCTGCAAGACTTTTAACAAGATTAAAACGCACAGAAAATGGTATAACAAGAAATGGTGAACTTCTCAGAAGTATTGATAAAGTCAATGCAGGAGATGTAATAACAATAAAATTTCCTGATGAAGAAATTTCAGTAGAGCCAACAGAGGGAAAACTTGATGTACTTTTTGAAAACAAAAATATTCTTGCAGTAAATAAACCACCGTTTATGCCTGTTCACCCAGTGCATGACCATATTTTTGATACGCTTGCAAATATAGTAGCATATTATCAAATTCAGAATGATGAGAGCTATACATTTCGTGCTGTAAATCGCCTTGATAGAAATACTTCTGGAATTGTTATAATTGCCAAGAATAGACTTACTGCATCAATTTTACCGAATACAGTTAAGAAAAAATATACCGCAATTTGTGAGGGAGAGCTTTTTGGTAGTGGAACGATAGACGCACCACTTGCACTAAAAGAAGGTCATACAATTTGCAGAGAGGTTCGTGCTGATGGTGTTCGTGCAGTTACTCATTGGAAATCTCTTGCAGTAAAAGGAAATCATACAATGCTTGAATTAGTTCTTGAAACGGGCAGAACACATCAAATCAGAGCTCATATGGCACATATAGGACACCCTTTAGCTGGTGATGACATGTATGGGGGACACCTTGATATCTGTCTCTTATACACATCTCCGAGCCCACGAGACCTCTCTACATCTC
>ENA-OZCN01000325-OZCN01000325.1-human-gut-metagenome-genome-assembly--contig:-NODE-325-length-8016-cov-5.321693_pt1 | contig 8016 bp, 5 predicted proteins | sample MGYA00244081_ERZ653568 | MGnify/ENA primary metagenome ERZ653568 (study PRJEB26926, sample SAMN06164968) | human gut metagenome | biome: ENVO:00009003; feature: ENVO:2100002; material: ENVO:00002003...
ACCTATTAAGTCGTCGGCAGCGTCAGATGTGTATAAGAGACAGTATCTATACCATCAGCCATGGCAACGGTTAGTCCTTTCTCTTTCACAATGTCCCACTTTTCCGGATCTACCATATCAATAGCTACAGCTCCGTTTTCTTTTGCCATATCACATAATATAGCAGTCTGTGTACGAAAACTCCACTTTACTAAAGATATGCCTATCGGGTCCTTTCCGTAAACTTCAGTTATGGAATTTATGGATAACCAGCAGATGAATATTACTTGAATATAGCGCTTCATAATTTTCATATATACTTAAGTTTTTATTTGTTTTCAAATAGATTACCGGCTTCTTTTACCTCTTGCCCGATTTCTTCATTGTACAACTGGGATACCTTACTGAAATCATTGCCAATCAACTTTATACCGGAAGATTTGCAGCTGTTTTCCAAAAAAGACGGTAGAGCATTTTCTGTTGAGAATCCTCTGATCATAAGATTTTCCACATTATTTGTCCTGATATAGGCAGATTCGCTCAGGTGCGAAATCGTTTTCACTTTATCTATGGTAATATCACGGCAATCGTCAAGGTACAGTGCATGCCTATCATCTTTATTGTCTAAATTAAATTGTATATCTTCTAAGGTCAGATGGCGTACATGACGGATAAAAAAGCCATATGCCGGTAAGTTTGCACCAAAAATCTTATTTTCCGGATAGCTGTTTTCCACTTCGGGGATAGTGCGTAGTGTATGTTCTTTACGCCCGCCACCAGGACAATTCAGTATTATATGGCTCAACTTTATATTTTCTGCATACTGATCGGGAATACCTGTAATGGAACAACTCATCAGGCTATTGCTTGTGGCCGTAATGTTACTGATTACTATTCCTTTCATCGTACCAACCAGCGGACTATGTCTTTGTCCGTAACGAATAAATATAGGGGTCAATGTATTGAACATGGTGATATTATTAATCACTATCTGCTCCATTGTTCCTCCATCGACCATTTCCAATGCAATGCCCGAATTGTTTGTATAATTGGCTGTTACACCAGGTATAGTATACTTTTTATAATCAAAATAATCATTTTGTTCCGGGCGCTTTATAACACAGTTGGATATGGCAATATTCTTGAATCCACCTCTGGAAGCTGTTCCCAATTTTATAGCATTACAATTACTGGAAACAATACAATTGGAAATGGCAATATTTTCACAAGGGCGTTCTTTGTAGTAGCTCTTCAAGCATATCGCATCATCAATACAATCGATTATACAATCGGATACGGTAATATTTCGCCCATCGAGATCTATTCCATCATTATTAAAATAGCTGGTAGAACGAATTGTAATCCCTCTTATTTGTACATGGTCACAATCGCTGATACGCAAAGTCCAATAAGAGGCATTGATCAGGCTTATATTACGAATATCTATTTGTGAACATCCTTCAAAATTAGCGGCATAAATACGGTCTGGGGATTTGGCACCTCCATGAAAAACAGTATCATTGCCATTCGCATCGATCACTCCACTCCCACAAATACCTGTATTATGGACATTTTCTGCATGAATAAGTCCCTTACGATGAGTTCTAAGTTCAGGATACTCATTCAGGTCCGAACTTCCTCTCAGTACGGCTCCACGATCTAAAAAGAGCATTACATTGTTTTTCAGAAATAATGTTCCACTGATATAAGTACCTGTAGGTATACATACCGTACCTCCTCCATTTGTGGAACATAAGTCAATAATTTTCTGTAAGGAAGCTGTCTCGGATCTTCCTGAATTGGCTTTCACTCCATAGTCTGTTACATTATATATAAAAGACGTAGCCTTTAACGGATGACTTATACAGACTAATAAAACCAGAATACTAAAAAGTGTCTTTTGCATATCGTATCATTTAAAGTTTCAGAATAGCCGGATTTAACTCCGATTGTTCGCTGACAAAGGTATGCGCAGAACTACTTTTTTGTTTGAAGCTATGTTACGGATATTAACACAAATGATACAAGAACATGATATAATCGCTTAATAATCGGATATTTCTGTATTTATTCAATTATTTATGCTGGTAGTCGGATGGTGAAACGCCATAGCTTTCCTTAAAAGTGCGAGTAAAATAAGAAAGGTTATTAAAGCCGACCTGATAGCAGACATCAGAAACAGAAACACCTTCCTGACGAAGCAAATCAGCTGCCACTTTAAGTCTTACATTTAGAATGAAACGGCTGGGAGATAAATTCGTAAGATACTTTATCTTACGATAGAGATGCACACGGCTTACTCCTAACTCTTTCCCGAAATCCTCAATGGTTAGTTCTGAATTAGTAAGGTTCTTTCGCAGAAAGTCATAGCATTTCTGCAAAAATTGCTCATCATAGTCAGTTACCTCTACGTTCATATCTTTCGGACTGATTCTTTTCTGGAAAGATTGTCGTAACCGTTCATTGTTATCTAATAAGTTTTGAATACGCGCCAATAATAAATCAAAATTAAACGGTTTGAATACATAATCATTGGCACCCGAAGACAATCCGTCTTTTACGTGTGTGTCCGATACATGTGCTGTCAGTAAGATTACTGGAATATGATTAATCTCAATATTACTTTTTATAGCTTTACAGAGTTCTATTCCGTCCATAACCGGCATCATTACATCACTGATGACCAAGTCGATCTCTCTCCGGTGTATGATTTCTAATGCTTCATGGCCATTATCACAATCGAATACATTGTATATAGTGGCAAGCTTACTTTTCAGATACTGTCTGATCTCATTGTTATCTTCTACAACTAACAAAGTTCTAAGCTCTTTTTCCACCTTTGGGCGTTCCATAGCAGGCTCTGTTTTGGGAGCGACTGAAGGAGTCAGAATCAAACGATGTTCCTGTTCTGTTTCATCGCATAACTCATCTTCCCGCAAATGGTCTTTACCTATTGGAATCAGGAATTTGAATACAACACCTGTGTCGCCGATATTTTCAACCCAAATATCACTATGATGCAGGCGCATGATCATACGATTGAAACTTAGACCGATCCCTGTTCCCTGCTGGCTCTTTGTGTTTTTAAGCCGATAGAAAGGTTCGAAAACATCTTCAAGTTTATCTTCCGGAATAATATCTCCTTCATTGAATACAGAAATAAGTATAGCTTCCTTTACCCGTTCATCTACCCGTTCCCGATAGGGTGACTTATCCAAAGTTATCATATCAATGTTTAGGGAGATGACACTTTCTTCATTGGAATACTTGAAAGCATTCATCAGGACATTATAAAAGACTTTCTCCAGTAGCTGAGGATTATACCAGGCTATTAGCTCTGTTTCAGGTAAATGTATCTTTAATGGATGATTTTGGATTCTGGACAATTCGCTAAAAGCAAGTATCACCTCCTTGATAAAAGGAATCAGGTGTTGTTTGGATGCTAATAATTCCATACGCCCTTCATCATGCTTGCGAAAATCCATCAACTGATTTACTAACTTCATAATTTTCATGACATTGCGTTGAACTCCCTGTAATACTCCTTTTTCCATCTGTGAAGGAGTGTTGGATGCCAATAGGTCAGTCAATGAACCGGAAATCAGTGTCAGTGGAGTACGTATCTCATGGGAAAAGTTTGTAAAAAGATCAAGTCTGAATTTATGCATCTTATCTAAATTCTTCTTTTCTATATTCTTGATCTCTAAGTCGTGTTCCAACTGCATCTTAATGCGCAGGTAGTAAAAGAACAAGGCCAACAATGCAAGTATTACAATCGTATATGCCAGATAAGCCCACCATGTACGCCATGGTGCAGGTTTAATAATGACAGAAAGCAGATTGGACGGTTCAGACCAGGTTCCATTACTGTTGCAAGCACAGACCTGGAACTGATATTCACCTGCTCCCAGGTTACTATAAGTCACCTGTCTTTGTGTACCGGCTAAATTCCATTCCTTGTCGATACCTTGTAATCGGTAACGATACAGGTTCTTGTCCGGATAGATATAGCTTAATGCAGCGAAAGCAAAAGTAAGATTATCTTGATTATACTTAAGTTCAACCCTGTGGTGGGTACGTATATTTTTACGGGATAGAGTATCTATTGACTGATTATGAACTAGAAAATCTGTCAGAACAACCTTAGGAGCCTTCTTATTAACATGCATCACATCTTTTGGAACGACTTCAACTAAACCGTTACTTCCCCCAAAGTATAGCAAATTGCGTTCTGAAACAAAACAAGACATAGACTTTACGTGCAACAATGGAAATCCATTGTAAGCATCATATCTTATAAATGTATGGTCTTCTTCATTATAATAAGCTATTTCATAAAATGAGCTGATCCAGATACGACCGTCATTATCCTCCAGTATACCGCAAATGTTGTTACCAATGTGATCGCTATTTGTATTGAATACCTGCTTCACTTCACCCGAACTGTCCATACAGACCAGTCCTTGCCCGAATGTTCCTATCCAAATACGATCTTTCTTGTCTTTATAAATGTAACTGACAGACAAGTCTTCTCTACCCATAACAGGAATAGGTGTGAAAACATTCTCTGCGATATTATAGCAGAACAGACCATTATTACGAGTACCAATCCATAGCTCATTATCGGAAGCTTCATAGATAAAATACACGTCTCTTACCTTATGAGAACTGTTTGATGGATAGAAAGTCGTAAAGCTTTCATTCTGTTCGTTGAAACGGCAAATGCCACCCGGACCGCCGTTAAAACCAATCCAAATATATCCATTGGAATCCTGCAATGCACAGTTCACTCGATTTCCGGGAATGCGTCCGGTTTGTGAAGTAGCTGTATAATGTCCGATGAGTTGCTTTGTTTTCAAATCAAAAAGGTGGATGCCATGAGATTCTGTACCAACCCATAACGCACCCTTATGAATTAACAGAGGCTTACATTCCACTAGAGGAGTCTCTCCGTTGTATAACTCATAATATTGTTGAGTCCTCGTAACCGGGTTGTAATAAGTGATTCCAAGATCATCACTTCCAAGCCATATTCCTTGCCCATCGGGTACCATTGATCCGATTATTCCAGTGGAGGCTTTACCAGTCCGTTCGATTGGGATGTGAGTGAAATGATTCATATAACGTGAATGGAGAAAGAGTCCCATATAATATGATCCCACCCAAATATTCCCATTATTATCTTTATAACCGCTGGTAAGCATGATCCTTTCTTTCACATCTGTTCCGAGAGGATTCAGAGAATAGGTATTCCGTGTCTTGAGTAATTGCCCGGTCTGTTTATTATAAAAGAAGATTCCCCGCCGTTTACTGATCAACCACAGAATCTCTTTTTGTTCTATAATACAACAGATATTCTGATCGTCGTTCATACGTACCTGTCCGAATGGAAGAAGTGAGATAACGCTTCCACCTTTGGGTACTTTAGCCAACAAAGCTAAATTGTTTCCAATCCAAGTGTCTCCTGCTGTATCTTGCCAGACAGAAAGTACATTAATATTGCCACCTCCATGCTCTAACTGGATGCGTCGTACATTTTTGGTATGAATATCATAAATGTATAATCCATTATGTGTGCCAATATATATTTCTTTGTCACCATATTTCCCTACGGTATTGGTTTCCTCATTGAAAGCTCTGTGGTTTTCCGGAGCTATAAATTTTCTGGAATCTGTATCATACCATGTAATTCCTTTATCTGTTGCAATCCACAATAAATGGGTGGAGGGATCAAAATAGAGTTCATTAATCTTATTGCTTTTTAGTGGGGAAAGTTCGTTAGGGAAGAAAGAAAGAATATGCTGGCTGAGAAGATTTATACAATTAAGGCCATTGTCGGTTCCTACCCATATATTTTTATGAGCATCTTCAGCTATGCAACGTACCTTACTGTTGGAAATAGATTCTTTAACTAATGACTCGCAGTAAACAATAAAATTATAGCCATCATACCGGCATAGTCCATCTTTAGTTGCAAACCACATATAGCCTTCGGAATCCTGAAAGATCTTTTGAACTGTATTATGAGGTAGTCCTTTAGTGATATCAATGTTTTCAAACAACGGTTCAAATGTCTCTTCTTGTGCCACCGAATTATGGATGGGCAACAACAGCAACAGGAGAAAAAGAAATCTGTGTGATATCATTCTAATTAGGATTAGTAATTCAAAGCAAAGATGATACAATATTAGAGAAAAAGTACTATATATCCAAAAAGGAAATCTTAAAAAGAAAATTCCGGCTCTCCGTACGCTTTTAAATCGATAAAGAGCATGATTAAATGGAACAGCCTAAATAGGAAAGGCTGTTCATGTGTTATGAAAGAAAGTAGAAACTGACGAATTAGATAGCTCCGTCCAATAGTTTCAGATATAACCCTATCGCTTCTTCTATTTCCTGAATGAAAATAAACTCATCTGCTGTATGGGAACGACTGCTTTTTCCCGGTCCCATTTTGAGAGAGGGGAATGACATCAGTGCCTGGTCGGAGAGGGTAGGAGAACCAAAAGGAACACGCCCCATTGCCACGGCACGCTGTACTATTGGGTGTCTTTCTTCTACATGAGAAGAACTTAAGCGGAACGAACGTGCTTTAGCTTCGCAAGAAATATGTTTTTGTATTTCGGCAAACAGTTCCTGATTACTATAACATTCATTACTGCGAATATCTACCACAAACGTACAACGGTCTGGGATTACATTGTGTTGCGTGCCTGCATTGATCTGCGTTACACTCATCTTTACAGGACCTAATAATGGAGATACTTTTTCAAAATGATGGTCGCGGAACCAGGCGATATCTTCCAATACTTTATATATGGCATTGTCTCCTTCATTGCGTGCGGCATGTCCGGCTTTTCCGTAAGCGGTCACGTCCAGTACCATTAATCCTTTTTCCGCAGTGGCAGGTTGCATCTCGGTAGGTTCGCCTACAATAGCAAAATGTATCGGAGGAAGTTCAGGCAATACACATTCGATGCCTCCTTTTCCGGAAACTTCTTCTTCGCAGGAAGCGAGATAGATGAGATTATACTTCTGTGTGGTGCGGCAAAGTTGCAAAAAGACTTGCAACAGACTGACAATGCTTGCACCGGCATCATTGCTACCCAATCCGTATAGTTTTCCATTATTTTCCAGGGTTGGGGTAAACGGATCTTTCCGCCAGCCGTTCACAGCTTTCACTGTATCAATATGTGAATTCAGTAACAAGGTAGGCTTATTTAAGTCGAACATCGGACTAAGACACCATACGTTATTGCCTTTTCGTCCGGTTGCCATGCCTTGCAACTCTATATAATTCTGTAGATAATCAGCCGCTTTTTCTTCATCGCGGCTAAGAGAAGGGATAGCAATCAGAGATTTAAGAACTCCGGTCGCCTCAGAAACCATTGTCGGTATATCGTAAGCCATATCTCAATCAGTTAAATTATTGTGATGCAAACTTACGGATAAATACTGAAATATGCTTAATCGATAGGATAAAAATCCCCTTCCACTGTTGCTGCAGATAAATATAGAGAGGGGCAGAGTGCGGAAGGGGGAAGAGCATTTAATATTTTTAGAACATATGACTCAAGGAAATCATCATGTTACGGTTCTTGTTATCTATGTGATCGGCGTTATCTATTAATCCCCAGTCATATCCGAAAGCAACCTGAATCTTTTTGCAGAATTCTACACCGAACTTCAGCCCGAGGCCGAGATCAAAACGTTTCATGCCACCACCATCTTCATCAAAAACATTATCAGAAGGATCTGATGATTCGATTCCATCTGTTTTAACTTTGCCAAAGAGACCGATAGCGACATAAGGACCTGCATTGCCGAAAACAGCGAAATTTTCATTCACTGCATATTTATAACCCATGTGTACGGGAATTTCTAAATAGCAAGGATTATACTTGATATCGTAGGAACCAAGATTAACTTTTGCACCTTTTAGTGACAATAGGGCACCTAAATCCAAATATACTCCTTCGGCTATTTGTGGCAATCCCACTTCAGCCTTGACTCCGGCATGGAATCCTACTTTACTAC
>ENA-OZCN01000339-OZCN01000339.1-human-gut-metagenome-genome-assembly--contig:-NODE-339-length-7769-cov-5.078558_pt1 | contig 7769 bp, 8 predicted proteins | sample MGYA00244081_ERZ653568 | MGnify/ENA primary metagenome ERZ653568 (study PRJEB26926, sample SAMN06164968) | human gut metagenome | biome: ENVO:00009003; feature: ENVO:2100002; material: ENVO:00002003...
AGTCCTGTACCTGTTTAGTAATCACCATAATCGAATCGTTTTGTTCCGGATGCAAATATAAGAAAAGTCTTGTTTTTTACTGCAAAAACATGACATTTATTTTCGTCTGAATCAAAATAATCAAGTCCAACAATATCCGAGGCGATCAGAACCACAACCCAATAAAAAAGCTATAAAAAATGGAAGAAAGCAAAGAGTTACAAGGATTCTACAAGATATTCCGTGCAGTCGTCTATGTGTCGGTTCTGCTGGAGTTCTTCGAGTATGCCATTGACCCGGCAGTATTCGACCAGTGGGGCGGCATACTGACTGACATCCACGGACGTATCAAGCGATGGACGATCTATCAGGACGGCCATCTCGTGTACAGCAAGATAGCCACGATACTGCTGATCTGCATCACCTGTATCGGTACGAGGAACAAGAAGCATCTGGAGTTCAACGCCCGCAAGCAGGTGATTTTTCCCCTGACCGGCGGACTGCTTCTGCTTGTCCTGTCCGTATGGCTGTTCGGACATCCGATGGAAATGCGGCTCTATACGCTGCCGCTGAACCGTATCCTATACATGGCGGCTTCGCTCGTGGGAGTGATACTGGTACATATAGCCCTGGACAATATCTCCAAGTTCATCAAGGAGGGCCTGATGAAGGACCGCTTCAACTTCGAGAACGAGAGTTTCGAGCAGAGCGAAGAGATTCAGGAGAACAAATACAGCGTGAATATCCCGATGCGCTACTATTACAAGGGGAAGTTCCGCAAGGGATGGGTCAGTATCAGCAACCCTTTCCGCGGGACGTGGGAACTCCCGGCTCGGGTAAAACATTCAGTATCATTGAACCGTTCATCCGTCAGCACAGTGCCAAGGGGTTTGCCATGGTTGTATATGACTATAAATTCCCGACACTTGCCACGAAACTTTACTACCATTACAAGCTGAACGAGAAACTTGGAAGAGTTCCCAAGGGGTGCAAGTTCAACATGATCAACTTCGTGGACGTGGAATACAGCCGTCGTGTCAATCCTATTCAGGCAAAATACATCAACAACCTGGCGGCAGCCAGTGAGACGGCGGAAACCCTGCTCGAGTCATTGCAGAAGGGCAAGAAGGAAGGTGGCGGCGGAAGCGACCAGTTTTTCCAGACATCCGCTGTGAACTTCCTTGCTGCCTGCATCTATTTCTTTGTCAATTACGAACGGGAGCCGTATGACAAGGACGGAAACATGCTGTATGCGGAGAAACGTCAGGACCCGGAAACCAAATTCTGGAAGCCGACCGGAGTCGTGCGTGACAAAGAGGGCGGCAACATCGTGGAGCCGGCCTACTGGCTGGGAAAGTATTCGGACATGCCGCACATATTATCGTTCCTGAACGAAAGTTATCAGACCATCTTTGAGGTACTGGAGACTGACAACGAGGTGGCACCGCTGCTCGGGCCGTTCCAGACTGCCTTCAGGAACAAGGCCATGGAGCAGTTGGAAGGTATGATCGGTACGCTGCGTGTCTATACGTCCCGTCTGGCGACCAAGGAATCGTACTGGATATTCCACCGTGACGGGGATGACTTTGACCTGAAGGTGAGCGATCCGAAGAACCCGAGCTACCTGCTCATCGCCAACGACCCGGAGATGGAGAGCATTATCGGTGCGCTGAACGCCCTTATCCTGAACCGTCTTGTCACCCGAGTGAATACAGGCCAAGGGAAGAACATCCCGGTGAGCATCATCGTGGACGAGCTGCCGACGCTGTATTTCCACAAGATAGACCGACTGATAGGAACTGCCCGAAGCAACAAGGTGAGCGTGACCTTGGGATTCCAGGAGCTGCCGCAGCTGGAGGCCGACTACGGCAAGGTAGGTATGCAGAAGATCATCACGACCGTGGGTAACGTGGTCAGCGGTTCGGCCCGCTCGAAAGAGACACTGGAATGGCTGTCGAATGACATTTTCGGTAAGGTCGTGCAAGTGAAGAAGGGCGTGACCATTGACCGTGACAAGACCAGCATTAACCTGAACGAGAACATGGACAGTCTGGTGCCGGCATCAAAGATTTCCGATATGGCAACGGGATGGATATGCGGGCAGACAGCGAGGGACTTCGTGAAAACCAAGACCGGCGTAGGCGGCTCGATGAACATTCAGGAGTCGGAAGAGTTCAAGACCACAAAGTTTTTCTGCAAGACGGACTTCGATATGGGAGAGATAAAGAAAGAGGAAGCCGCGTATGTGCCGCTGCCGAGATTCTACACCTTCAAATCGAGGGAGGAACGGGAACGCATCCTGTACAAGAACTTCGTGCAGGTGGGTCAGGACGTGAAGGAGATGATCAAGGATGTGTTGAACAAACGGGGTGCGAAATGAAGCACGTAAGGATGTTTGTCATCATACTGCTGGTATCTGCAGTGGCAACAGTCTATGGGAAGGAAAGGCATGGGACAGAAACGGGAACTGCCCAACTGTCCATATACAAGCTGCCACCGCTGGAGAGGGCAATCAGATGCACGAAATACTATGAGGGTTGGCATGGTGAGAAAAAACATTGGCCCTATGTGGGATGGGGTCATAAGGTTCTTCCCGGAGAGAGTTTTACCAACGACATCACAAAAGCTCAGGGAGACTCCATCCTGCGAGCGGACATGATGAAACTTTGCCGTCTGTTCAGCAGATTCGGGCGTGATTCTACGTTGCTCTCGTGTCTTGCCTACCAGGTAGGCCCGTACCGGCTTTTAGGTAGCAAAGACTTTCCCAAAAGCAAGCTGATACAAAAACTGGAAGCCGGAAACAGGGATATTTACAAGGAGTACATTTCCTTCCGCTGCTATAAAGGCAAGGTAGTTCCGAGCATCGAGCGGAGAAGGAAGGTGGAATATCTGCTGCTTTTTGAAGAGTAAAAAAGAAGGGAGAATCTTTCGGTGTATTTCCGTCAATTTTCCAGGATAGAAAAGAAATATTTCACAAAAGCGAGAGAACAAGCCTATTACCGCCGATATCCTGAAAAAAAAGGATAAAAAATATTTCTGGCTTCAGTTACTATTGCCGCTTGGTCTGTGGCTGATTGATTTGTGTTTAATCTTCTGGCTTTTTACTTGGTATCATTGAATGGAATATGGAGAAAAGAAGACATGAATATAATCAGGGAAAGAAGGATGCTGTTCTGCCGTTTCAACATGCAGTTCCTGCTGCCTTGACATTAACAAATACAGATTATCAAATGAAAACAACCCGCATCATGAACAAGATTATCATTTATCTGAGTGCCGTATTGCTGCTGTGCAGTTGCGGCAGTGCAAGACATTATGCAGCGTTTCAATATGACAACGGAGACGACTATGTAAGTGAAGGACTGTACCGCATAGTGGACCGGAAAGGGCGTATCGGTTACGCAGACGAGACAGGCAAGACCGTCATCCGTCCTCGTTTTGCCTTCGGCTATCCATTCGAGGGTGGCAAGGCGAAAGTCACCGATTCGGGGGAACGGAAAGAGGTGGCAGGCTCCGGCAGCGAGCACTGGTATTGGGAAAGTGATGACTGGTACTACATTGACAAACAAGGGAACCGGTGTGAGAATCAAGATACAGACAAGGACAAAACACATCCATAACACAGCAATAACCCCGGAGGTTCAGATGCGAGCCTTCGGGGTTAGCCTATAAGTACAGTACTTCCTCAATTGCCAAATCCGAATGACATGGCTGCCTGTTCACAGAAGCGTGCATATTCCTCTTTGTCAGTTCCGCTTTCAATATGGCGGTCTATCAGTTCTCCCAGTTCATCGAAGCAGACTTCGTCACTGAGGCACTCTATGTCTGTCCCGTTCCGGAGATATACTTCATAATAGTCCGAGCCGTTCAGACAGATCAGCACTTCCCCTTGGAAGAGTCTTCCGTTTACATGGAATTTCAGTCCCGGCAGGTCATTGAATACTGTTGCCATAAACTCCCCGATGCCCCATGACATAAGGACCGGCGTGTCGGTCATCGTTACCAGCTGTTCGCGAATTGTCGCAGCCACTCTCATTACATACTCTTTATCCATAATCTTGATTTTTAATAGATTTATATATTCATTTTATTCAAACCATTCCGGGTTGTCTTCTTTCAGCATCTCAACCAGCTCGTCATCCGGCAGCTCAAGACTTCCGGCATCGGTGAAGAAAAAAATCTCATCGTATAATTTCTCAGCCTCCTTACTCGCAAAGCCCTCGTTCTCGCTGTCGAAACTACCGGGCTGGAGTGCGTCAAGCAAACCTGTTGAGCCGATAAGGAGTTCTTCACCTTCATTTGATTTCACCACACGGCAAGAATAAGTTCTGCCGGCAAATTCCACCTCTTTCTTTTTCATCGGTCTATCACTTTAATGGTATGTTTCTCCCGTGTTCTTTCAGGTACTCCATGATACATTTCGCTTCCTCGTGCGAAGCCATATTGCGTTCGTCGTACCTGCGGCTGTCATCCGCCATAACCTTGATGCACTCTTTAATCAACCTATACAGGCTTTGCTGCAGTGTCGGGTGCATGGTCGGTATTGCTGCTGCAAATCGAGCCGGATTGAAACTGTAATTGTTGACTGCCATTTCCCAGTCTTTAGCGAGACGGTACTCTCTGCTTTCTTTGATGTCCTTGTCCATAATTCTGATATTTAACGATTTTGTTTTTCTTCCCTCTGTTCGGCCTCCTTTTCGGAGGAGCCGCTTCGGGATTTACGGTGCATCGATAGACGGTCGTCAAAGCCTCTCCCGATGTTTTTTCCTGCCAATTACTCTTTCAGAGAAAGGAAGAATTTGCAGGAAATGCACTTCAAAACGGAGGGAACAGGCTCGACCGCCTACATTCGCACCAGTAAAGTCCACGCGGCGACGGGAAGGACGACGAAAGAAGAAATGACTCTCATGTCAATACAAGAGGGAAAATAGAAAGGGATAAGGGTGGTGGCGGGGGCTTATGACGGACGGCGTTAAAACAGGTGCCGCTATAAAGGTTCCCGGAGCGGCCGATGGCAGAATACGGCCCGTGCCGGATTCCGTCATCAGCCACAGATCCGGAACGGAGTGCTTACAGCAGCCCAGGGCTGCCGTCGTGCATGAAGGTTTTATAACAGTCTCCGCCTGGCGCACATGAGGGCGGCAGTATAACGGGATTTGCCGTGAAAAGAGATGCTGTCAAAGCATCCCTTCGTCCGCGTAGCTCAGATAGCCTGTATCCGAGAGGATGATATGGTCAAGGAGAGTGATGTCAAGGATTTCGCAGGCTTTCTTGAGTTTGCTTGTGATGGCATTGTCACTGGAGCTGGCCACCATGTTGCCTGACGGGTGGTTGTGGCTGAGGATTATGCCCGAGGCATGGGCCAGAAGAGCCGTCTGCAGGATGATACGGACATCCACAACGGTCTGGCTGATGCCGCATTTTGATATGCAGGAGAGTCCGAGAAGCCTGTTGGCTTGATTGAGGAACATCACCCAGCATTCCTCATGATGCTGCATACATTCATCGTATGCCTCCTTGAAGATGTCGTAGCTCACTCTGGAGGAGTTTACCAAGGTACGTTTTGCAGCATCGGCATCCTTGTAATTTACTGAAATCTGAGGGAAAGAAAATGTATTCATAATAACGAAGATTTAAGGTGAAACAATTTTTTTCGCCCGTGCACAGCTCTGTCTGGACTTCGTGCAAGATTTTGGGAAAGAATACTATCCGCAGGATTGGAGATTGTTTCCCAAATTCACCCGGATCTTGCGTTTGTCCGGAAAGATGCTGTAACTTCGCTGAAAACAAATGTTGAGACTACCGGGGTATTATAAGAGGTCCGGCTATAAAGGTTATCCGGGCCGGCCGATGACGGAAGACCGCCCGTGCGGCCTGTAGGAATCAGCCAGAACCCGGTCCGTACTGTTTCAGCAGACGGAGACTGCCGAAAGACAGGGAGGTGTATAAAAAAGGTCAGGCGGCGCCGGTCTGCCTCCGGCACTCAACAGAAAAGCAGGACGGATTTCTCCGCCCTGCATCTGAAATCAACTATGAATTATGGTCAAGCAGCAACCTCTTGGGATTGAGGTTGTTTTTCGTTGTCCGCATCGGCTTCAGTCTGCTCTGCTTCCTGTTTGGCCTGTTCCTGCACCAAAAGGACGGCTTTCTTTTCTTCGATGCGCTGATGTCTTTTTTCGTAAACTTCATTATGTCCGTTCTCGATGTCGGCAAGTCTTTCCGGCATGTGTTTTCCTGCAAATTCAAGCAACATGTCGGCTATGGCGTTGCTTCCGTATGCGTTCTTGAAATTCTCAATCAGGAAATCCCTGCGGATGACGGCTTTTGCCTTTGGGGTAAGATTGGCCACAATATTTGTCTTGTCCTCGTTGGACAGATAGGGCGAATGTTCTCCCTCTATGCCAACGGCGGCAAAGTGTTCCTTTCTCAACGATGAAAGCAGGAAGAAATAAATCATCTTTTCTTCGTCAGCCCCGAACTTGGTTTCGGTCATATCCACTTCCAAAATCTGTTTTTTGGTATCTTCCACGGTCTTTTCCCTGGCAATCTCCTTGTTTCGCTTGTCCTGCTTGTCCAGTTTTTCAATCGGGGAAAGCTGTTCCTGTCCTGCCTGTTGTCCACTGACGGCATTCATCATGGAATTCTCCACATAACATTTGACAATGTCTTCGTTCCCAATCCGTGCGAAGAGCGATATTTCGCCTACTTCTGCCCTGCGTACAAGTTCCTTGCCCTCTTCCATATAATCGTTCATATCCTGCTCATACTCAACCTTAGCTTCCTTATATTCGTCTTCCGTATCATATTCTCCGGCTTCAGGCTCTTCGGGAAGTGTCGGGTAGTCTTTGTATCTGCATTGCAGTGCCACAACCTCATAGCCCATTTCCTTGAGGCGATTAACCGCATCCGCATTATAGCAATATGCGTCATGGCTTAGAGATAGTGCAGGATAAGCCTTAATGGTCTCTATTGCCTTTTCCGTCAAAAATGCGGCATTCATTTCATCAAGACAGCCTTTGTTGGCGCATTTTCCGCATGTTCCCTCACAGAACAATGTCATGTTGTTGGTATTATGGGGGCATGACAGGCAAAGGGTCTTGTCAAAGTTGTAGCGTTCAAGGTCTGTCGTGAAGTGGCGCTCGATGTTCTTTGCCACCTCGGTCGCTTTCATGCCTCGCCAACTGCCAAACATGATACCCTCTTTCAAGTGCTTGTCGAAAACCTCTCTCTGGATGTCCTCGCCATATCGGCAAATTTCGCTTGCCACGCTGATAGTGATTTCATCCTTTTCCAACAATTCTGCTATTTCGGGGATAAGGGAGACGAACTTCAGTCGGGTGCGGATATAGGTCTCGTTCTTGCCGAACTGCATGGCCAAAGACTGAATGTCGTGCCGTCCGCTTTCTATCAGCCTCTGATAGGCGTTTGCTTCCTCGATAGGGGTTACATCCTTGCGTTGCAGGTTTTCCGTCACCGCCATTTCTTCGGCGGTCTCGTCCGAAACATTCAGAACGATTGCCGGAATTTCTTCCAGTCCTGCCATGAGTGAGGCACGATACCTGCGTTCCCCGAATATGATTTCAAAGCGGTTCTCCGCAATGGGACGCACCCCGATAGGCTGGAGGACGCCCTGCTGACGGATGCTTTCCGCCAATTCCGCAAGGCTTGCTACATCAAAATTCTTGCGTGGGTTATAGTTACTCGGCTGAATATCTGCCAAAACTACTGATACGATGTTCTTCTCCTGTCTCTTATACACATCTCCGAGCCCACGAGACCTCTCTACATCT
>ENA-OZCN01000346-OZCN01000346.1-human-gut-metagenome-genome-assembly--contig:-NODE-346-length-7700-cov-5.062655_pt1 | contig 7700 bp, 7 predicted proteins | sample MGYA00244081_ERZ653568 | MGnify/ENA primary metagenome ERZ653568 (study PRJEB26926, sample SAMN06164968) | human gut metagenome | biome: ENVO:00009003; feature: ENVO:2100002; material: ENVO:00002003...
GTAGAGAGGTCTCGTGGGCTCGGAGATGTGTATAAGAGACAGCCATTATTACAACCAATGGTAAGATTGTGGTGGATGAGCCTTCGGTGGTAGCTCTCGACCGTCGCACCGATAAGATGATTGCTGTGGGTGATAAGGCAAAGATGATGCACGAAAAGACCCACGAAAACATACGTACCATCCGTCCGCTTCGCGACGGTGTAATTGCCGATTTCTATGCTTGCGAGCAGATGATACGCGGTTTGATAAAGATGGTGAATAATCGCAACCGTCTGTTCTCTCCTTCGCTCCGTATGGTTATCGGTGTCCCCTCGGGTAGTACTGAAGTGGAGCTGCGTGCCGTGCGCGACTCTGCCGAGCATGCCGGCGGACGTGACGTCTACCTGATTTTCGAACCTATGGCTGCCGCTATCGGTATCGGTATCGATGTGGAAGCTCCGGAAGGAAACATGATTGTAGATATAGGTGGTGGTTCTACGGAAATTGCCGTTATCTCCTTGGGTGGTATCGTAGCCAACAATTCCATCCGCATAGCGGGTGATGACTTTACTGCGGACATTCAGGAGTATATGAGCCGTCAGCACAATGTGAAGGTCAGTGAGCGTATGGCCGAACGTATTAAGATCAATGCGGGTGCCGCCCTGACTGAACTTGGTGAAGACGCCCCCGAAGATTATATCGTTCACGGACCGAACCGTATCACGGCTCTGCCTATGGAAGTGCCTGTATGCTATCAGGAAGTAGCGCACTGTCTGGAGAAATCAATCTCGAAGATTGAAACCGCTATCTTGAACGCGTTGGAAAATACACCTCCCGAACTGTATGCCGATATCGTGCACAATGGTATTTATCTGGCAGGTGGTGGTGCATTGCTCCGCGGACTTGATAAGCGTTTGACTGATAAGATTAACATTCCGTTCCATATTGCTGAGGATCCCCTGCATGCTGTTGCCAAAGGTACGGGTGTGGCGCTGAAGAATGTGGATCGTTTCTCATTCCTGATGAGATGATAAAGCCATATGCGAAATTTACTGAACTTTCTTATTAAATACAACTACTGGTTCCTCTTTCTACTGTTAGAGGCAGCCAGTTTTGTTTTATTGTTTCGTTTCAACTACTATCAGCAGAGTGTGTTCTTCACATCTGCCAACAGTGTGGCGGGGAAAGTTTACGATGTTTCGGGAACTATTACTTCTTATTTCCATCTGAAATCTGTCAATGAAGACTTGCTCGACCGTAATATGTGGTTGGAGCAGCGGGTGGCTTTTCTGGAGAAAACGCTGAAAAATAAAGGAATGGACTCTGTTCGGTTGTATAGCCTGGAACGGCTCGAACCGGACGAATACCATATTTTCAAAGCGAATGTCATCAAGAATAGTCTGAACCGGGTGGATAACTATATCACCCTTGATGAAGGAACTTCTGCGGGTATCCGTCCGGAAATGGGAGTGGTAGATGCCAACGGAGTAGTGGGCATTGTCTATAAAACTTCTCCGCATTACTCTACCGTTATTCCATTGCTGAACAGTAAATCGAGCATCAGTTGCAAGATTGTGGGCAGTGAATATTTCGGTTATTTGAAGTGGGAATATGGAGATTCTCGTTATGCTTATTTGAAAGATTTACCTCGCCATGCAGAGTTTAACCTGGGTGATACGGTGGTGACAAGTGGGTATTCTACAGTATTTCCTGCAGGCATCATGGTGGGAACGGTGGATGATATGTCTGATTCTCACGACGGTCTCTCTTATCTGTTGAAGATAAAACTGGCCACGGATTTCGGAAAGGTGAGCAATGTTCGGGTGATTGCCCGTACCGGACAAGAGGAGCAGAAGATGCTGGAGAAGGAAGAAGGGAAGTGATGGAGTGATAAGGTGATAGAGGGATAGGAGTGATAAATGGTAGGGGAGTAGCCCCAATTGTAAATCGTAAATTGTAAATTGTAAATCAAATTGGTTCTCAATTATCTGCATAAAATAGGTTGGTTTATCGGTTTGGTACTATTGCAGGTACTGATACTGAATAATGTGCATATTGCCGGATATGCCACTCCTTTTCTATATATTTATCTCATACTGAAATTTGAGTCGGAAACACCACGGAATACTTTGATGCTGTGGGCGTTTTTTCTGGGACTGACGGTGGATATCTTTTCGGATACGCCGGGTATGAATGCTGCAGCTACGGTGGCACTGGCTTTTCTGCGTCCTACATTCCTACGCCTGTTTGTGCCGCGGGATGCGTTTGAGAATATAGTTCCTTCGATAAAATCGATGGGAATTGTACCTTTCCTGAAGTATTTGGTTGTTAGCGTTTTTATTCATCATGCAATATTACTTACCATAGAATTCTTTTCGTTCGCCCATATCGGAACGTTGCTGCTGAGAATTGTGGCAAGTGCGTTGCTGACTATAACCTGTATCATGGCTATAGAAGGAGTGAAGAAGAAGTAAAATGGCAAAAGATTATACACTCGAAAAGCGGAAATTTGTGATAGGTGGGGTAGCAATTGTGATTGTTATCATTTATATCATGCGTCTTTTTGTGTTGCAGATCATGACTGATACTTACAAGAAGAATGCAGATAGTAACGCTTTCCTTAATAAAATCCAGTATCCTTCGCGCGGTGCTATTTATGACCGCAATGGAAAATTACTGGTGTTCAATCAACCTGCGTATGATATCACATTCGTGCCGCGAGAGGTGACGGAACTGGATACTCTCGATTTTTGCCGCACACTGAATATTACGAAAGAACAGCTGCTGAAGCGAATGAAAGATGTGAAGAACCGCTGGATGAATCCCGGTTATTCCAGATATACGCATCAGGTTTTTATGACGCAGCTCTCGGCGGAAGAGTGCGGTGTATTCCAGGAAAAACTCTTTAAATTCCCGGGTTTTTATATTCAGAGACGTACTATCCGGCAATACACTTATAATTCTGCCGGACATGCTTTGGGAGATATTGGTGAGGTTTCAATGAGAGATATTGAGGCTGACGACTATTACATTCGCGGTGATTATGTGGGTAAGCAAGGTATAGAAAAGTCATACGAGAAATACCTGCGTGGCGAAAAAGGAGTAGAGGTTTTGCTTCGTGATGCGCACGGACGTATTCAGGGCCACTATATGGATGGGAAACTAGATCGCCCATCCATACCGGGTAAGAACCTGAAATTAGGGTTGGATATTGATTTGCAGATGTTAGGTGAGCGTCTGATGAAAAATAAAATCGGTGCAATTGTGGCTATTGAGCCGGAAACGGGGGAGATCCTTTGTCTGGTGTCTGCTCCGAACTTTGATCCGCACTTGATGATTGGCCGCCAACGTGGTAAAAATCATAATATGCTGCAGAGAGATAAGCAGAAACCTTTGCTGAATCGTGCTATTATGGGTGTCTATCCTCCGGGGTCTACTTTCAAAACAGCGCAGGCGCTGACATTCTTACAGGAAGGTATTATACAGCCATCCACATCGTTTCCTTGTTCTCACGGATTCATTTATGGAGGTCTGCGTGTGGGATGTCACGGGCATGGATCACCTCTTCCGCTGATACCTGCTATTGCCACTTCGTGTAATGCTTATTTTTGTTGGGGGCTTTATCGCATGTTTGGTGATAAGAAATACGGTTCACCACAGAATGCGCTTACTGTATGGAAAGATCACATGGTTTCTCAAGGATTTGGTTATAAGCTGGGAACGGATTTGCCGGGTGAGAAACGTGGATTTATTCCTAATGCAGGTGTTTATGATAAGGCCTATCGTGGATCATGGAATGGATTGACGGTAATCAGTATTTCTATCGGTCAGGGTGAAGTTTTAAGTACACCTTTGCAAATGGCAAACTTAGCGGCTACCATTGCCAATCGTGGTTATTTTGTGACTCCGCATATTGTGAAGGATATTCAAGATGCAGAATTGGATAGTACCTATCGGGAGCGTCGTTACACTTCTATTGATCGTTCTTATTATGAAGAAATTGTAGAAGGTATGCGGGCGGCTGTTACGGGAGTTACCGGAAGTGCTACTTGCCGTATAGCCGGAACCATACTGCCGGGTGTAGAAGTCTGTGGAAAGACGGGTACGGCACAGAATCGCGGACATGACCATTCTGCATTTATAGGTTTTGCCCCGATGGACAAGCCGAAGATCGCTATTGCCGTTTATGTCGAGAATGGTGGTTGGGGGGCAACCTATGGAGTACCTTATGGTGCTTTAATGATGGAACAGTATTTGAATGGAAAACTTTCGCCTGCCAGCGAAGAAAGAGCGGAAGAAATGAGTAATCGTGTGATAATGTATGGTGACGAGGAGAGATAGTATATGGAAATCACTGGATTGGGTAACGATCTGTGTTTACTTGATTCTGATTGCATTCGGTTGGTTTAGCGTTTGCGGGGCAAGCTATGATTATGGTGACCGCGACTTCTGGGATTTCTCCACTCGTGCAGGTAAGCAACTGGTTTGGATCATTTGTTCTTTTGGATTGGGGTTTGTGTTGTTGATGCTTGAAGACAGCGTTTATGATATGTTTGCCTATCTGATTTATATAGCACTTGCCATATTACTTGTGGTCACTATCTTTATAGCCCCTGATACGAAGGGATCGAGGTCGTGGCTGGTCATGGGGCCGGTAAGTTTGCAGCCGGCGGAGTTCGCCAAGTTTGCTACGGCGCTGGCTCTTGCCAAGTATATGAATTCCTATTCGTTCACCATGAAGAACTGGAAGAATATCTTGATGATGGTTTTCCTTATTTTGTTCCCGATGATACTTATTATCTTGCAGCGGGAGACTGGCTCAGCGTTGGTATATACTGCTTTCTTTTTGGTTCTGTATCGGGAGGGGATGCCAGGTGTGGTACTGTTTTCCGGAGTGTGCGCGGTAGTTTACTTTGTGGTAGGTATTCGTTTTGATCAGGTGTTTATTGCCGATACGCCGACGCCGATAGGGGAGTTTGCTGTACTTTCGATGGTCTTGCTGTCTGCGGCGGGAATGGTGTGGGTTTATAAGAAGAAATGGGAACCGGTACGCAATATATTGTTAGTTACCATTGGAGTGTTGTTAATCGCTTATTTTATATCGGAATATGTGACTCCGTTTAATTTGGTTTGGGTGCAATGGGGACTGTGTATGCTGGTAGTTGGGTACCTTATTTTCCTTTCGTTAAGTGAACGTCATCTTAGTTATTTCCTGATAGGTATGTTTGCTATCGGTTCTATCGGTTTCTTATATTCCAGTGATTACTTCTTTAATAAAGTATTGGAGCCTCACCAGCAGATACGTATCAAGGTGGTATTAGGCATGGAAGAAGATCTGGCTGGTGCCGGATACAATGTCAACCAGTCGAAGATAGCTATCGGTTCCGGTGGCCTGACAGGAAAGGGATTCCTAAACGGTACTCAGACTAAGCTGAAATATGTACCCGAACAAGATACGGACTTTATTTTCTGTACGGTAGGTGAAGAAGAAGGATTTATAGGTTCTACTGCTGTGCTACTCTTATTCCTTATATTAATACTCCGTCTGATTGCTGTGGCGGAGCGGCAACCGTCTACTTTTGGTCGAGTCTATGGGTACTCGGTCGTTAGTATATTTCTGTTCCACTTATTTATTAATGTAGGCATGGTGCTGGGATTGACACCTGTGATTGGTATTCCGTTGCCATTCTTTAGTTATGGCGGTTCTTCGCTTTGGGGATTCACCATCCTGCTGTTCATCTTCCTGCGGATTGATGCAGGACGTAAAAAGAGACTGTCAGCGTTTTAATTTGATTCCTACATCATTGATACCGGGAAGAACTTCGTCCGGTAGAAGGTGTATAATTTTGAAGCGGTATTCCCCGGCTTTTCCAATACGGATGAAACCTGCTGGGAGAGTTGATTGATATAACCCACCCCAGCCATCTCCTAACCAAATACCTGCATTGTCAGCAAGTCGCAGCTCCAATGTATCCCGCTTGATATTTGGGACTTCCGGACTGTCGTAGTAGATGAGTAAGGGCAAATTCTGATATGGATAATTGTTCCGGTTTCTCACTTCTACGGATACATTGTAGAGTGTAGCGGAGTCTGCAACCGAAACATTGAAGAATAGTGTGTCATTCCGCTGCCAGCCTTCCGTTGGTAGGGATTGAAAAGAATGATATACAGTCTGTTCATCGCAGGCTGTGTAGAAGCTTGCGATGAACAGCAGTATTAAACTCTTCAGGAGAGATGTTTTATTCTTGGGCTGGTTTTTCATTTCCGGCTGGTTTCTCTCCTTGTGGTCTGGGTGGATTGTTGGGTCTGGGACCTCTATCAACACGTTGTCCATCTCCTCGTTCACGATTTTTTTGCTTGTTGCGTCTGACCTGATCGCCTTGTTGTCTGGGTTGGTTCCCCTGTTGCCTTGGTTGCTCGCCTTGTGGTCTGGGAGTACCTTGTGGGCGTGGTTCACCTTGTGGGCGTGGTCTGGATTGTTGATCTCCAGGTTGATTCGGATTTCCTTTTTTCTTTTTCTTGCGGTTGTTATTACCGCTGTTTCCATTCCCGCCACCGTTATTTTCTCCGCCATTTTTACCTTTACGACTACGGTCGAAGCGGGTTAAGCTTTCCTGTTCCAACAAATCTATCGGCTTCTTGGGTTCCACTTGGCGTGCTTCTTCTACAAGACTTTCTGGCTTAGTACCCCGTTTGTTCATACCGATGATTTCAAATGCACGCTTACCACTGATTGTTACCAGATTGGCAGGAATGTTCTTGTCGGTAGAGTAGGTTATCTGATTGCTTAGAATATCTGCCTTGAAGAAATAGAAAGTACCGTCTTTGGTTTCCAACTCGATCTCCCTGGAAGGAAGACGTTTCTGAGCTTCCACATAGCAGTCCACTTCATAGTTGAGACAGCATTTCAGTTTGGCACATTGTCCTGCCAGTTTTTGCGGATTGAGAGAAATATCCTGATAACGGGCGGCACTTGTGGATACTGACACGAAAGAGGTCATCCAGGTGGCACAGCAGAGCTCGCGTCCACAAGGGCCGATACCACCAATTCGTCCGGCTTCCTGACGTGCGCCAATTTGCTTCATTTCAATGCGGACATGGAAAGCATCTGCCAATACCTTGATTAGCTGGCGGAAGTCTACACGCTCATCGGCAATATAATAGAAAATAGCTTTGTTACCGTCTCCCTGATATTCCACATCACCGATTTTCATGTTGAGATTCAGGTTGAGGGCAATCTGTCGGGCGCGTATCATGGTGTTATGTTCGCGTCCTTTGGCTTCATTGTATTTGTCCATATCTACCTGTTTGGCTTTACGGTAGATGCGCTTGATATCAGCCTCAGACTTGATGTTAGCTTTTCGCATTTGTAGCGGAACAAGGCGTCCGGTTAGGGTCACCACACCGATGTCATGTCCCGGTGTTGCTTCTACGGCCACGATGTCGCCCTTTTCAAGAGGTATATGGTTGCTATTGCGGAAATATCCTTTGCGGGTATTCTTGAACTGAACTTCTACCAGATCGCTTTCTTCTCCGTTTCCGGGAATATCGGCCAGCCAGTCGTAGGTATTCAGTTGCTTGTCTTGCCTGCCGCAACTTTTGCAGCAGAGACTTCCGCTTCCGTTATGTAGTTTAAATTCCATCATCTATTTATTTACTATTTGACTATTTACCTGTCTCTTATACACATCTCCGAGCCCACGAGACCTCTCTACATCTCG
>ENA-OZCN01000348-OZCN01000348.1-human-gut-metagenome-genome-assembly--contig:-NODE-348-length-7689-cov-3.467252_pt1 | contig 7689 bp, 3 predicted proteins | sample MGYA00244081_ERZ653568 | MGnify/ENA primary metagenome ERZ653568 (study PRJEB26926, sample SAMN06164968) | human gut metagenome | biome: ENVO:00009003; feature: ENVO:2100002; material: ENVO:00002003...
CGAGATGTAGAGAGGTCTCGTGGGCTCGGAGATGTGTATAAGAGACAGGGGGAATTGATTTTCCGTTTCGTCTACCAGATGGCGGGCTGCAAGAAACCGTTTCAGCGCCTTTGGATTTCCAGCATGGAGGACGCAGCCATTCAAGACGGCTTCGCCCACCTGAAACCGGGGGCCGACTACGACAACTTGTATCAGTCGGCCCTTTGCCGGGCGCAGGCGGATTGGCTGGTGGGGATCAACGCGACAAGACTTTTCTCCATCCTCTACCACAAGACCCTGACCGTGGGCCGTGTCCAGACGCCGACCCTGAAAATGCTGGTTGACCGGGAGGCCAAGATCAGCAGCTTTCAGAAAGAGAAATACCACATCGTCCAGATCGCGGCGGGCGGCATGGAGGCGGCCAGTGAACGCATGAGAAACGCAGACGACGCCAAGGCCCTGAAAGCCGCCTGTGAAACGGCGCAGGCCGTTTGTGTGTCTGTGACACGGGAGAAAAAGACGGAGCAGCCGCCCCGCCTCTATGACCTCACCACCTTGCAGCGGGAGGCAAACCGGCTGTTTGGATTTACCGCCAAGCAGACCCTTGACTATGCCCAGCAGCTCTATGAAAAGAAGCTGCTGACCTATCCCCGCACCGACAGCCAGTATTTGACCGATGATATGCTGCCAACGGCGGAAAGTCTTGTGTCCGGCCTGTGGCCGCTGCTTCCCTTTGCGGCGGGGCTTGACCTGTCCCCGCAGTTTGGCCGGGTGCTGAACAGCAAAAAGGTGAGCGACCACCATGCCATTGTCCCGACAATGGAATTTGTGCAGAAAGGCTTTGACGGGCTGGCCGAGGGGGAAAAGAAACTGCTGTCCCTTGTGTGCTGCAAGCTGCTATGCGCTGTGGCCGCGCCCCATGTGTACGAGGCTGTTACCGCCACATTTACCTGTGCCGGGAACACCTTTACCGCCAAGGGAAAGACCATCCTGACCCCCGGCTGGAAAGAGCTTGACCGCCGCTTTAAGGCGTCGTTCAAAACAGACAGTGACGACACCGCCCCGGAGCCTGCGCGGGAACTGCCGGAGATCACCGAGGGGCAGACCTTTGACAAGGTAACTGCCGCTGTCACCGAACATTTCACCGCACCGCCAAAATCCTACACGGAAGATACCCTGCTTTCCGCTATGGAGCGCGCCGGTACGGACGATCTGCCGGAGGACGCCGAGCGGCAGGGATTGGGAACCCCGGCCACCCGCGCCTCCATCTTAGAAAAGCTGGTGCAGATGGGCTTTGTGGAGCGCAGGGGCAAACAGCTTGTTCCCACCAAGGACGGCCACAACCTTGCCTGCGTGCTGCCGGAAGTGCTGACCTCTCCCCAGCTTACGGCACAGTGGGAAACGGAGCTGACGGCCATTGCCAAGGGGCAGGCCGACCCGGAGGGCTTCATGGCTGGCATTGCAGAAATGACAAGGGGTCTGATCGCAAACTACTCCCAGATCAGCGAGGACGCGCAGAAGTTGTTTCAAACCGAGCGTGTGGTTATCGGCAAATGTCCGCGCTGCGGGGAAAGCGTCTACGAGGGCAAAAAGAACTACTACTGCGGAAACCGAAGCTGCCAGTTTGTCATGTGGAAGAATGACCGATTTTTTGAGGAACGGGGCAAGGCGTTCACCCCGAAGATCGCCGCCGCACTGCTCAAAGACGGAAAAGCAAAGGTAAAGGGCCTGCGCTCCATGAAAACCGGCAAGACCTATGACGGGACGGTGCTTTTGGCCGATACCGGCGGCAAGTATGTGAACTACCGCGTGGAACAGAGGGACAAAAACTAAAAACAGCAAGCATAGGGAGTGTAGCCACACTCCCGGCAAAATCCCTGACCCGGCGCACCTGCCGGGCCGGGGATTTTCTCTTTGGGGAAGCCCCAAACCCCTTGTATCCAGCAAATTTACAATTCATCTATTCCAAGATACACCATGTCATAGTATAATAAAGCCAACGATAATATCCATTTGAGGTGATAAGTGTGAAAATATTAGTTAGTGCTTGTATTATGGGAGTGGATTGTAAATACAATGGAAAAAATAACAAAAATCTGGCAGCTATCAACTACTTAAAAGATAAAGAAATTATTTGCATTTGTCCAGAGCAATTAGCAGGTATGGCTACTCCCAGACCTTGTGCAGAGATTGTGAATGGTGTAGTAACAGACGAAAATGGAAATGATGTTGATTTGGAATATAAACGAGCAGTATCAATGGCATTATCCAAAATTCAACATGAAGATATTGAGTTAGCTATACTACAATCCAGAAGTCCTACCTGCGGAGTAAATCAAATATATGATGGTAGCTTTACCGGAAAATTGATTTCTGGAATGGGATTGTTTGCAAAGGCATTAAAAGAACGAGGCATCAAAGTTATTGATGTTGAAGAAGTAGAAAGCTTTAATTTGTTAGACTGTCCCCAGCTTCAATCAATCTAACCCAAACTTTCAAAATTGAATATCAGCCGCTTATTATCGGCCCACCCAGCAGGAAATTTTTCAAAGGTTTCCTGCTTTTCTTATGCCATTTTTCAGAAAGGATGTGAACCCCAAATGTCTTACAGCTCCTACGACCACGACGATTTAGAACCGGCCAGCACCATGCGGATCGAGCGCCGGATTTACTTTGAAAGCGGCAAGGCCGATCTCTCCGAAATGGTAAAGCTGCCCCTTGCGGAGCTTCTTTCCCTGCGGGCGGAAAGCGCCGCCGCAGAACAGGAAGTGTTTGACCGCCTGAAAGAACAGGCCGCCGCATGGGAGGAACAGGCCGGAAGAACCCTGTTTCTGGACAAAGCCCTTGAATATGCCCGGACGCTTCCCGTTACCCATACCGCAAACCAGTGGGAGGCCCCGGACGAGTACCGCCATATCCGCAGCAACATGGTCTACCAGATGGATTACTCCATTTCCGAGAATACCCGGTATGACAGCGCCGCCCAAAAATCTATTCCCTACTCGTGGACGCTCCGCTGGGGCCTTTATACCAACGCGCCCCACGGAAACCAGCGGGAAAAGATCGCCGGACAGGATCGGAAAGTCTTTGCCAGCCGGGAAGAACTGGACAAGTACCTGAATGGCCGGATCAAAGCCCACGAACATTACTTTACCGAAATTTCCCCGGCCATCCCCAAGGAATACGCCGACTGCTTTAAGGTCAACGGCTGCCTGCTCCCCGGCTACACCATTGAGGGAGAGGAACCGGCAAAAGCCGCAGAGCTTCCCGCGCAGGAAGAAACCGTGCAGCCGCAGCAGACCACAACCACCCCGGAAAGGAGGGAACCCGTGAACGAAGTATTTTCTATTTTTCTTGATAACCGCGCCGAAGCGCAGACCGGCGGGCCGCATGGGTACTGGCTTTCCCTGCCGACTACCGCCGAACAGGTACAGGAAGCCCTAAAGGAAATCCACATTACCGCCGACAACCAGCAGGACTTGTTCATTGGCGGCTTTTCCACCCCGGAGGGAAAACCGCTGGAACTGCCGGAGGATTTAATCAAGGCCGCCAGCGTGGACGAACTGAACTTCCTTGCTGCCCAGCTTCAAAAGCTGGACGCCGTGGAGCTGGCGGAGCTGAACGCCGCCATGCAGTCCCCGGCAAAAATGCAGACCATTGGGCAGCTTTTGGACTACGCCGAAAACACCGATTGTTTTGTCTTAATCAACGCCAAGGACAACCGCAGTCTGGGGGAATATTATCTGAATGATTCCGGGCTGTTTGTCGTCCCCGACCCGTGGAAACCGGCCATTGACACCGACCGGCTGGGAAGTTTTATCGCCAACGAGGAACAGGGAACCTTTACCGATTACGGCTATATTCTGCGAACCAGCGACGAATGGCAGCGCGTCCATGAGGGCCAGCCAGTGCCGGAGGAATACCGGGTGATGGCCTATCCTGCGCCGGAAATTCTGCGGGAGGAAAGCAAGGTGCAGCCGGAGGCGGCAGCGCCTACAAAGGCCCCGCAGCCTGTCACTCCTATTCTCTTAAACGGCCAGAACAGCGCCGAGCGCATGAAAGAGATCACCGACCGGCTGGAAACCGGCATACAGGAGCTTTTCGAGAGTGAACGCTACAAAGCCTATCTCACCACCATGTCCAAGTTCCACAGTTACAGCTTCAACAACACCCTCCTGATCGCCATGCAGGGCGGACAGCTTGTGGCGGGCTACAACAAGTGGAAAGACGATTTTCACCGCAATGTGAAGAAAGGCGAAAAGGCCATCAAGATACTGGCCCCGGCCCCGTTCAAGGCGAAAAAGGAAGTGCAAAAGCTGGACGCACAGGGCAGGCCGGTGATGGGAAAAGACGGAAAGCCTGTTACCGAAGTACAGGAAATACAGGTTCCGGCCTTTAAGATCGTTTCCGTCTTTGATGTGAGCCAGACCGAGGGGGAACCGCTGCCCTCTATCGGCGTGGAAGAACTGACCGGCAGCGTGGAACGCTACGGGGAATTTTTCAAGGCGCTGGAACAGACCTCCCCGGTTCCCATTGGTTTTGAGGATATTCCGGGCGGTTCCCACGGCTACTACCACCTGACGGAAAAGCGGATCGCCATTCAGGAGGGCATGAGCGAATTACAGACCCTAAAGACGGCCATCCATGAGATCGCCCATTCCAAGCTCCACGCCATCGACCCGGAAGCCCCGGCCATAGAGCAGGCCGACCGCCCCGACAGCCGCACCCGTGAGGTGCAGGCCGAAAGCGTGGCCTATGCCGTCTGCCAGCACTACGGGCTGGACACCTCCGACTATTCCTTTGGCTATGTGGCCGGTTGGAGTTCCGTCAAGGACTTGAAAGAGCTGAAAGCCTCCCTTGAAACCATCCGGGCCACCGCCCATGAGCTGATTACCACCATTGACGGCCACCTTGCCCAGCTTCAGAAAGAACGGCAGACCCAGCAGGAGCAGCCGCAGGCCGCGCCGCTGGAACGGGCCGCCGAGCAGCCAGACCCGGACAGCGTATTTTCCAAGCTGCCCCCGGAGCAACAGCGGGAAATGACCGCCAGCGTAAAAGCCATGCTGCAAGCCCTCATTGACGCAGATTTGAAATCCACCGGCGAAGTGTCGCAGGGAACCAAGGAGGCGGCGCAGGCGCAGGGCTTTACCATTGCCGGGGATGGAACGCTGGAACAGGCAGAAGCCCAGCAGGAGGCCGCCTACCGTTTGGAAAGCGGCGATTACCTGTATATCCAGACATCGGAAACCGGCTACGATTACACACTGTACGGCCCCGACTACAAGGAACTGGACGGAGGCCAGCTTGACAATCCCGACCTGTCCCTTGCGGAAGCCGGAAAAGAAATCCTTGCCATCCATGAGCGACCGGCTGGGACGATGGAACCCCTGACCGGCGACAGGTTGGATGATTTTCTGGAAGCAACCGAACAGGCCAACGCCATTCCCCAGCCGCAGGCGTGGAACGGGATCGACGGCCTTTTGAATGGAAAGCCGTTCATGCCGGAGGCGTCCCCGGCTGACCGGGCCGCCGCCCTGATCGAGCTGGCAGAGAAAAACGCCCCGCGTTTGGGCAGCGAGGAACGGCAGTTGATCGTGGCCTATGCCGAGGCCGTGGGCGATACTGACAAGGTGATCGGGCTTATCAACCGCCTGTGTGAACAGGGCTACGAGCTGCAAAAGGGCCAGATGGATTCCTTTGTGAAAAGCGAGATCGAAAGTGAGATTGCCGTTGCCAACGCCCAGCGGCAGATCGTACAGAATCCGGCAGCGGAGCCGGTTGTCACGATCCTTTGGAGTGAAAGCCCCCATTTGAAAGACGGCCAGCAAATGCCGCTGCATGAAGCCGAGGCCGTTTTCAACGAGCTGGACAGCGCCAGACGCCATGAACGGGAGCAGCCGGGCTATACGGGCCATTGGTACGACAAGACCAAGTTCCGCATTGACTTTACCATGCAGGGCCAGCCAGACAGCTACGAGGGACGGCAGGACTTTGGCGACGGGGACGGTTCCCTGATCCAGCATATCCGGGGCTATCACGAATACTACGCGCAGGATGAAAGCTGGAAAAACCATGTGCTGCACCATGAGGGGCCGGAGGCATGGGAGGCGGACAAGGCCCAGCGGGATATGCTGCTGCATGAGTTCATCCCGTATATGGAGCTGCACTGCAATCTGGCCGCTATGGAGCAGGAGGCCCGGCGTCCCCTGCGATCCGGGGAAACCCTGACGCCGGAACAGACCGCTTATTTCAATGCGGTTTTGGACTATGTAAAGGAGTGCCGCCCGCTTCTCAATCAGGGCCAGTACCATTTGCCGGAGCCGCCGCAGCTTGCCGACTTCGACCAGAGCTTGCAGGACTACAAAAAACAGATCGAGGCAGAGCTGGAACAGGAGGCCGCCGCTTCCGGGCTGACGGTGGAGGAATATGTTGCCTCTGACTATGAGGCCCCGGCGCAGCCCAACTTTTCCATCTACCAAGTGCCGCCCGGCCCGGAGGGGCGCGACTTCCGCTACCGTTCCTATGAGGACTTGCAGGCAGATGGGCTTTCGGTGGACAGGAAGAATTACCAGCTTGTCTACACCGCGCCGCTGGACAAGGACACCACACTGGACGAGATTTACCGCCGCTTCAACATGGAACATCCCGCCGATTACAAGGGACATTCCCTCTCAATGGGGGATATTGTGGTGTTCCGGCAGGATGGGAAACAGACCGCCTACTATGTGGACGAGGGAGCCGACTACCGGCAGGTGCCGGAGTTCTTCGCCCAGCCGGAAAAGCAGCTCACGCCAGACGAGTGCATGACCGGCGAACAAATCCAGACGCCACGGGGCCGTTTCTATCTGACCGACAGGAGCCGGGAACAGATGGAGGCCGCCGGGTATGGATTCCACCACCAGTCGGAGGACGGCAGGTATCTCATTATGGCAAACGGCACAAGGGCCTTTGCCATCCCCGCCCAGCAGGAAAGCCATATCAAGACGGCGGAAATGTCCACCGAGCAGAACTACAACATGATCGACGGCATGATGAACAATGCCCCGTCTATGGAGGAACTGGAAGCAAGGGCAAAAGCCGGGGAACAGATTTCCCTTTTGGATGTGGCCGAGGCAGCCAAGGCGGAGGCCCAAAAGCCCAAGCAGACCCGCAGGACGACGCAGAAACAAAAGAAACCGTCCATCCGGGCGCAGCTTGCCGCCGCCAAGGAGGAACAGAAAAAGAGGCCCCCGGCGCGGGAAAAATCAAAAGAAATGGAGGTATGAGGAATGTATTTCACCGTGGAAGAAGAAAACCTGATCTGTCTGTACCACAATGCCGACCGCCACAGGACGGCGGCAAATTTCCGGGCAGCTTTGCCGGACATGGACAAGGAAATGGCGGCGCTGGCCTGCCAGACCGTCAATAAGCTGGACGCCATGAGCGACGCCGACTTTGCGGCGCAGCGGTTCCACTTCACAGACGAATAAGCAAAACGCCGGGCGCGGGGGCTGTCAAAGCCTCTGCGTCCGGCGCTTCTTTTTTGCAACAAATCACAAATCAAAACCAGCTTGCCTTTGCATTTCTAAACTGGGGCGTATCACTATGCTCATAGGGATTATAATGATTCAGATTGCACCCAAATTCTTTTAATGACTTAATTTTGTTCTCGTCTGTCCACTCAATCAAAGAGATTCCGTCAAATTCTTCTATGCTCCCATTGTCCATTTC
>ENA-OZCN01000404-OZCN01000404.1-human-gut-metagenome-genome-assembly--contig:-NODE-404-length-6976-cov-5.140009_pt1 | contig 6976 bp, 3 predicted proteins | sample MGYA00244081_ERZ653568 | MGnify/ENA primary metagenome ERZ653568 (study PRJEB26926, sample SAMN06164968) | human gut metagenome | biome: ENVO:00009003; feature: ENVO:2100002; material: ENVO:00002003...
AAAGCGTTTTAGGACAAGGCTCCTGTTTCACTGTAAAGCTGCCTGTTGACAAAGAAAGCTACTCTCCGGATGAATTGCTTGACGAGACGATGGTGTTGCAAACCAGTACGGATGATGTGCCCATGGAAGATTATGCCTCGTCTGATGAGGTGGATAAACCGGCTATCTTGTTGATTGACGACAATACGGAATTGCTGTTCGTTATGAAAGAGATGTTCAGGGAACGATATACTGTACTGACAGCCGCAGACGGGCAACAGGCCTGGGATAAGTTGAAGAATAATGAGGTGGATGTCGTCATTTGTGATGTCATGTTGCCCGATGCCAATGGTTGGGAACTTTGTGCGCGTATGAAAGGTGATTTGCGTTTCAATCATATACCTGTTATCATACTTACGGCTAAGAATGGTATTGAGGACCGTGTTACCAGCTATGAAGCGGGCGCCGACGGATATATAGCCAAGCCTTTTGAGTTGAAGATACTTTTTGCCCGGGTGGATAACCTTATCCGATCTTCGAAGATGCGTCAGGCGGCTTTCCGTAAGGAGGAGAACCTGGATCTGGAAAGTCTGGCCTATCCCTCGGCGGATAAGCAGTTCCTGCAATCCATTATAGATAGCATCGAACAGCATTTGGAAGAGTCTGAATTCGACTTGGAACAATTGGCTGCGGAGAAGAATATGTCTAAGTCTACCCTTTACCGTAAGATAAAATCGATGACGGGAATGACTCCTTTGGACTTTATACGGAATATTAAGATGAAGCGTGCCTGCATGATGTTGTTCAACCGCTCGCATACTATATCCGAGGTTGCGTATGCTGTAGGATTCAATAGCCCCAAATACTTCACCCGGTGCTTCAAGGATGAATTCGGTGTGACGCCGAGTGAATATCTTCAGAAAAACACCCCTTAATTTTTAGTATATAGATGCTACATACAGGGGTAAAATCCTGTTATCAAGGGGTAAATTCGGGTCATGACAGAATCTCTCCCCTTCTATAAATGATTTCTGTACCTCCTTTTTCATAAGATATGAGTTGATTTGTTGTCAGATACCCAAACTTAAATCAAAGCATAGTTATGAAGAACCTCAGTATCCGTCATGGAAAATCATCCGGAAACAAATCAGTACTATTACTTACTGTATTAGCATTAGGCACCGGATTCTCTTCTTTGTCTGCCCAGACAAATGCCGCAAGTGACCAGATAACGGCACAACCTGCTGCTGACCGCATTGTACCTTTCCGCCTTAGTGAACAAGGAGTAGTCCGCCCTGTGGAATGGGGATTGGATACGGCTTGGGAAGATGAGGGAAATATCCGCCGTGGCCAGGGATTTATGGAAACGGTAGATATAGTGCGCGTTTCTTTTCGCCCCACCGATCCCATTGTGGATGGAGATTTGGGAGCTGATCAGAAAGAACATATACAAACACGACTTGGTTTACTGGGCTTTGTCTCTCCTAAACCCAAGTTAGCTATAAATAGCGATCACCCCAAGATTGACGATTCTTATAAAGGTAACGCCCAGGCTTGGGCTCAGATGATGGACTTGCATATTCGTTATTTTCAGGATGCAGGATACGAGGTGATTTCAGTGGCTCCATTCAATGAACCGGATTATACCTATACAGGACAAGGTACCCGGGAGGATTTCTACAAAATTGCTGTGGAATTGAGAGCGAATCCCCGTTTCAAGAATATTCGGATTTGTGGGGGAAATACTCTGAATTGTGATGAAGCACTGCCTTGGTATAACTATCTCAAAGAACAACTTGATGAGGGAAATACCCATCAGCTTGCCGGTGAGTTCAATGGTTACGCTACTTTCTACGAGACGGTTCGCAAGGATGGAAAAATGGCCATGAATGATGAGATGCACAACGTGATGGAGGCGATGGTGGGTCTGGAGTATGGGTTGCAGACCGGTATCTGGTGGGGAAGTGCGGAGTATGCCCGTGGTGAATTCTGCAAGATTAGCCGGGGTGGAGAACGACTGGCATATACTGAACATCGTCCTAATTGGACGGCAGCTTCTGTCTATCGGTCTAAAGATGGCAGTAAGGTTCAGGCTTTTGGAGGCGTTTCGGAACGTCAGGCTAAAACGACAACTTATCGTTTTGTATCCAAAGAGAAGGATGTGTTCTATGATGGTTATGGTCCGCAGCGTGAGTTCTACTTGGAGATGCCCGGAGGAAATTCTTATCAGGACGATGAACAGCGGAATGCCGAACGGGTGGTCAATATTACTTGGGGAGAAGATATTCAGCCGGTGATAGACGGGCAGTATGTGCTGATAAACCGGAGTACTCAGCGGGCAGTTGAAATAACCCAGGGCAACACGGCGGAGGGCACCAACGTGAAGACCGGAAAGTTTGACGCTTCCAAGGCTTATCAGCGTTGGTATGTCTGTCCGGTTTCCAGCCGCATCGGTGGAGATTTCAGCTATTTCTGTATTACGTCTCCCATAAATGGGATGTCATTCGACATCTGGAATTGGTCGTTGGAGGACGGCGGGAATATCGCCATCTATGGTGCCAATAATGGCAGCAATCAGCAATGGGCATTGGAATATGCCGGGGATGGATGGTTTTATATCCGCAGTCGCCATAGTGCCTTGTATTTGGAAGAGGGAGAGGAAGCTTTCAATGTGCAGCAAGGTACGAAAAAGGGAAGTAATGATGAACGGCTGCAATGGCGTTTGATAGCTGCTCCGGCTTCTAAAATTGAAATCAAATCTTTAGCTACTCCAACCGGACTGACGACGGAAGGGCAATCTGCATCCGTTTTGTTGAAGTGGAACAAGCAATCCGATGCTACAGAATACACTGTGCTACGTTCCGAAACATCCGGTGGAGCTTACGAGATTATTGCGCGTAATGTAAAAGAAACCAGTTTTGTCGATCATAAGGCCTTAGCGGGTAAGAGTTATTATTATACGGTGAAAGCTAATGATAATTGTCTGAACAGTTCGCCGAAGTCACAGGAAGTAACTGCCACTATTACTGATGTGCATGCCCTAGTGGCACATTATACTTTTGATGGAGATTTACTGGACGAGACGGAAAATTTGAATCATGGTGCATCCTTGAAAAAAGCAATGTTTACCGATGGAAAAATAAACAAAGCTGTACAACTTAACGGCTCAACGGAATTTCTGCAATTACCTACGGATATTGCCAATCATCAGAATCTGACTGTTTCTACTTGGGTGAAGTGGGATGGTGGTGCAGACTGGCAACGTGTCTTCGACTTTGGTAGTGGTGAAGATCAATATATGTTCCTTACTTATAGTTCCAATATACAGTCACTCTGCTTTGCAATGAAAAACGGAGCGGAAGAACAGGCTCTGGAAACCGCCTTACCCTCTCCCATACGCATTGACAATTGGGTACATCTGGCATTGACTATCGGAGATGCGGAGGTACGGATTTATGTGAATGGAGAACTGGCTGTTTCATCCGGGGATATTACTATCCGTCCGATGGATATCCGTCCCTGTCTGAACTATATCGGTCGTAGTCAGTTTGTAGCTGATCCGATGTTTAAAGGAAGTATCGATGATTTCAGAGTTTATAATTATGAGTTATCAGCAGAGGATATAAAGAAAGTAGCCCAGGGGGAATCGGTAGGTATCATTACTCCGCAGATTTCCGATGATGAATTGTTTATCGGCCCTTTACCTGCCGATCAGAAACTACAGGTTACTTATACACCTGCCCAGTCGTCGGGTAGAGTATCTCTCAGTATTTATAATATGCAGGGAGTTCCGGTACTTTCTCATGAAACGACTGGTTCCGGTATTACTACGCTGGATGTATCCGGATTCCCTACCGGTCTATACCTGTTGAGGCTTGTTGATAACAACCGGTCAGTTACACGTAAGTTTGCAGTGAGGCATTAATAAGTAGGGTATAAAATCCTTTCATCAGGGTATAAAAACGTTTCATGAAAGGATTTTGCCCCTTCGATAACCTGTTTTTGTGCCTATCTTTTAATTAAATATCACTTGCTTTGCCCTTGGATAATTAAACTTAGATCATATTAGTATTATGAGGACAGTAAGCAAATTACTTCTTTCTTGTGTGATGTTATTCACATTATTGCCGGACGCTGTGCTTCATGCATCCGACCGGAAGACTCTTTTTGACAGTAACTGGAAATTTCATTTAGGCATCGTAGCCAATGCCGAACAACCGGAATATAATGATAGTCATTGGAGAGTTCTTGATCTTCCCCATGACTGGAGCGTTGAACCATTGTCTTTTCAAAAACAAGGCATTACTACCGGTCCTTTCTCTCGCATGAGCGAAGGTGACATCGATACGGGACAGACCGTTGGTGGTGAAGGTTGGTACAGAAAAGAACTCACTCTTGCAGGAAGCGATGCCGATAAACGTATTGTTCTCTATTTTGAAGGAGTATACAATCAGTCCGAGCTATGGATCAATGGTAAGAAAGCTAATTATAATGTTTATGGATATACCTCTTATCGTGTAGACATCACTCCTTATCTGAATGCTCCCGGTACTCCGAACGTGATTGCCATGAAAGTGGTGAACGCCGGACGTAACAGTCGCTGGTATGCCGGTTCGGGTATCTTCCGCCATGTATGGCTGATCAAGACAAATAAACTCTATCTGGATAAATGGGATACTTTCGTCAACGCTTCCGAACTTCAGAAGAAGGAAGCTGTGATTCAGTTCTCTACTATTGTACATAACGAGGGCCTGCAAAATCAATCAGGTAAAATAGGTATTAAAATATATTCACCTGCCGGAAACGAAGTGTTTTCTACTTCACAGGACGTGATACTCTCTGAAGGAACGCCGGTGGCAACATCTTTCTCTCTTAAAAAGCCCGAGTTATGGTCAGTAGATACCCCTGTGCTTTATACAGCGGAAGTATCCCTTTCCTCAGACGGAAAGGAGTATGATAAGATATCTGTTCCTTTTGGTATCCGCACTCTTTCTTTTTCTGCTGAGAAAGGCTTTCTGCTGAATGGTAAGTCGATGAAGCTGAAAGGGGGTTGCGTACATCACGATAACGGACTTTTGGGAGCCGCCGCCATCGACCGTGCCGAAGAACGGAAAGTGGAACTGATGAAAGCTAACGGCTACAATGCCGTCAGATGTGCCCACAATCAAGTGTCCGAGCATTTCCTTGATGCTTGCGACAGATTGGGTATGCTGGTGATTCATGAAACCTTCGACCAATGGCAGAAAGCTAAACGCGAGCAGGACTATCATCAGTTCTTTGATGAATGGAGCGACTGGGATTTGGCTGCGTCTGTCCGCCGTGACCGGAATCATCCCTCTATCATTATGTGGAGTATCGGTAACGAGGTGGAGCAACGTGCTGATGAACCTGAGGGAGACCTGATTTCCAAAAGACTGGTGAATACCGTCCGAAAGTACGATACATCCCGTTTCACAACCATCGGTTCCAATGACTTCTGGGACAGACGCCAGTTTAGTTGGGACAAAGATTCCTACCGGATCTTCAAGAATCTGGATGTGGCAGGCTACAATTATATCTGGTGGAAATATGAGAGCGATCATGCTGCCTATCCCGATCGCGTGATCTATGGTAGTGAGTCTTATCCGAAAGAAGCTGCCCAGAACTGGAACTTGGTAGAAAAGCATCCTTATGTAATAGGTGATTTCGTGTGGACCGCTATTGACTATCTGGGTGAGGCCGGATTAGCTCATGCCTTATATCTGAAAGAGGGCGAGCATGATACGCAGTTTATGGGTTGGCCTTGGTATAATGGTTGGTGCGGTGATATTGACCTTTGTGGCGACAAGAAGCCTCAATCTTATTATCGTGATGTGTTGTGGCGCGAGCGTCCCATTACTATGGCAGTCCATGCCCCTGTTCCCGAAGGCAAGAAAGAAGTGGTGAACGGTTGGGGCTGGCCCAATGAGTTGGTGAGTTGGAATTGGACGAGTTGCGAAGGAAAAGTGATGAAAGTAAACGTATACAGCCGTTCTCCGAAAGTGAAACTCTATCTGAACGACAAGCTTATCGGAGAAAAAGAAACGGGTAAAGAGAACTACACAGCTACCTTCGATGTGCCCTATGAACCGGGAACTTTGAAAGCGGTGAACTCAAAAGGTAAGGAGGAATTCGTATTAAAGACTGCCGGAGCACCTGCGGCTATCCGTTTGATTGCCGACCGCAGTAAAATAAAAGCTTGCAAGAACGATCTTTCCTACGTCAAGATTGAGCTGGTGGACAAAAACGGAAACGTAGTTCCCGAAACTTCTCTGCCTGTCAAAATCGAATGTACGGGCAAAGGAACTGTCATAGCAGGTGGAAATGCAGCCTATGCCGATATGGAAAGTTTCCGTTCACTTACTCCCAATACATTCCGGGGAAAGGCTATTGCCATTGTTCAGCCTGATGGAGAAAAAGGCGACATACAGGTGAAAGTCTCTGCAAAAGGGTTGGAAGATGCTTCCATAGTAATAACAACCTACTAAAAAGTGATAGTAAGATAAGTTTTGCGAAGAAACTGGCATAAACCTGCATAAGTACTTAGGTATACATTTTCTTGTATGTTATCTTTGCAGGGTTTATGCGATTTTTTCTGTCGCAGATATTATTATATATAGGTGCTATAAAACAAGATAAATATCAGAAAAGATAATAAAAGAAGCTAACTTAATTTTTTAACTTTAATCTAGTAAGATGATGAAATCAGTATTAGTAAGAAACAATCGGAGAGTCCTTGCCGGCCTGCTCGTTTGCACTGGTTTTATTTGCAATTATCCCTCTTCTGCCTTTGCGGAATCGGATAATTCTTCAGTGCAAATAACGACTCAAAGTACAACACCGCAGAAACGTACTTTGGTAGGAACTGTAGTTGACTCCTCTACCGGAGAGACTTTGATTGGTGTAAATGTGAAAGTGCAAGGTGAAGATGCTGTCTCTTATACACATCTGACGCTGCCGACGACTTAATAGGTGTAGA
>ENA-OZCN01000477-OZCN01000477.1-human-gut-metagenome-genome-assembly--contig:-NODE-477-length-6350-cov-3.191581_pt1 | contig 6350 bp, 3 predicted proteins | sample MGYA00244081_ERZ653568 | MGnify/ENA primary metagenome ERZ653568 (study PRJEB26926, sample SAMN06164968) | human gut metagenome | biome: ENVO:00009003; feature: ENVO:2100002; material: ENVO:00002003...
CTATTAAGTCGTCGGCAGCGTCAGATGTGTATAAGAGACAGGCATTTGTATTTTCGCGATATACTCTGCCGATTCAAAATTGATACTCGGAGCCACCCGTACTTTGGAACGGAACAGGTCTTTGATTTCTTTAGCGAAGGCTTCGCTGCGGTTTTCACTTCCGATGCGGATCAGTATTTCATCCGTTCCCAGTTCATTGGTATAAACCTCTACAATGTAATTCTTGATATGGGGGATGTTATCCAGAATATCGAATAAAGCGGGTGGGTAAAGGGTCGTACCTTTATATTTTATCATTTGTCCTTTACGGCCCAGTATGGAGCTGAGACGGATGGTGTTACGTCCGCAGGCACAAGGTTCGGTATAATGGTAACAGATATCTCCGGTCTTGAAGCGGAGCAGCGGCATTCCTCTTACTCCCAAAGTCGTAATGGTCACTTCGCCTGCTTCCCCTTCTTTTACAGGTTGGTTGTTATCATCCAGAAACTCTACGATAATCAGTTCCGGCTGGAGGTGGCCACCGTGAAATTCATTACATTCGGTAAACGAGGATTGCATTTCGGTAGATGCGTAGGTGGAGTAAAGTTGCAGGGAATCCCATTTCTCGTGTATCCGTTTACCCAGTGTGTTCAGGGTGAAATCGGGATTGCGGAGTGCTTCGCCTATGCATACACATTTCTGCATGGAGCAGTGATGGTAATCAATATGGTTCTTTTCGGCAAATTCAATCAGTTTGATCAGAAAGGAAGGGACTACCATGCCGCAAGTGGGATGGATGCGCCGGATAGTGTCCCATTGCAGTTCGGGAATGCCGTTTCCCACACGGGCTACCCCCATGCCCAGCTCACGGGCTCCCATATAGTAGGCTAGACCCGCCATGAAACGTCTGTCGATAGTGGTCATCAGTTGCAGTACGTCTTGTCTGCTGCATCCGGTGGTGGTGAATGACAGATATTCGTTGTAGGCCAGCCGGTCAAGGTCCTCGGAAGTCAATACGAAAGTGACGGGGTCGCCCAAGGTTCCCGAAGTGGTGACATAGTCAATAATCTCATCGCGGCTCACGCAAATAAAATCTTCATTATGAAGTTGCAGGTCTGTCTTGGTCGTGACAGGTATTTGTTGCAAGTCTTCTATGGTTTTTATCTGTTGTATATCGATGTGATATGCTTGGAACAGATGTTGGTAGAATCGTGAATGATTCTGCAAATAAAGCAGTTCCTCAGCCAGCCTGCTTTCCTGATAGGCTTTGATTTTTTCAGGGGAGCGGAATTGTATTTCCGGATTCTTATTCATTTTAGTTGTTTATTTTATGTTCTATACGTTCTGATTCACTTCGCTTGGGGATAGGAAGCAAGAGTGCTTTCTTCCAATTGCGCAGGGCTTTGTCCTGCTGTCCTGTGGCATGATAGTAATCTCCCAGCAACTCGTACACATAAAAGAAATGAGGGTTGGCATGTTGGAAGGCATGCAGGGTCTGTTCGTCCAGCCGTTCTTTCTTTTTAATCTGCTTCCGTAGTACAGGAGCCAGTCTTTTGTAAGTCATCAGCTGTTGGTATTCCTGTTGTTGCAGGAAGGAGTCCGCAGGCACTGTCAGGTTTTCGGTATAGATTTCATGGTTGAAATCGATGGAGTCGCTGAAAATCCTGTTCAGGTCGTATGCCACGTACTTGCCGCATTGCCAGGGAGCAGTGGATACCCACATCCGTTTTTTCTCGGGTTGGAAAATGACGGAGTGATGGGCGATGAACTGGTTGATGGCCATTTCATTGGCAAGGCCCAGTTCCGCTTCTCCCACTCCTTTCCGGTTGCGCAGGATAGAGGCGGCTTTGGGGGCATCTATCGGTGCGTTTTCTTTCAGCAGTTCCTGCAAGCGGGCAAAGCGGTAGGGGCTGTCCGAAGTTTCTATGTTTTCCAGGTTCCGTTTGTCATGGCCGAAGGTTTCCGACTGGTAGTGGTTGGTACAGATGATCTGCTGCCCGTTTCCTGTGAATAAGGCTATTTTCTCCGGCGATTTCTCGATAATTGCGGCTCTGCCGTCCTTGGCCGAACCCACCAGTATGGACTCCGAGACAAATGTTTTCCGTTTCCGGGCGATAGCGTATGCTTCCTCAATGGTAGAAGCATATTGCAATATTTCCCTGGTCAGAATGGAAATAGGGGTGGCGGATGCGGCAGGCAGATCCGATTTGGCGGCATTGATGGTGACAGTCAGCCCCGTTTCATTCATGCCGGAAAGGACACCGGTCATTCCGGCCCATCCCACGGATGCGAAGCGATATCCGTTTTCGGGTTGGTAAAACGAAACGAGCTTGTTGCGTGCAAAGGCGTCACCCATGTAGAAATCGAAATTACGGCCGATGATAAGGGAAGAATCGGCACTGTTCTCACCCCAGCAGGCAAATGAACTGCATCCTACCAGCATATAGTCCTGCATGGCATGTCCCAAGTCGTGAGCGGAGTGGTAATTCAACTGACGCTCGTAGGGGGTGCCGATGAAATCATACTCATGGGTGCAGGAGAGGGAGATGCCATAAATCTCGTCCCGGTACTCTTCCGGCACATTTTTCCCCAGATTCCGGTTGAAAAGGACAATGAAGAAACGGAGGAATTTAAGATAACTTTCAGAGGGGACTATCTCTTTTATCTGATCCACAAATACTTTTTCCTGAAAATAAAGTAAGTCGGAAGTCAGTTGGCCGATGGCTTTGCCTCTTTCGTAGGCAGGTCCGCTGACTTTCAGTTCCCAAAGTCCGCTCTCACTGTGCCGCAGGTAGTTTCCGCCATACTGCCGGAGACTGTCTTTCCGTATCACACGATCCGTTTCAGGGGTAGACGCAAATTGCGGAGTCATCATATCGGCAGATAAATAGAGATAGCCGATTCCTGTCAGGATCACCGCTATCAGAATCAACAGGGTCATCCCCCCATACTTTATTGTTTTCTTCAGAATCTTATGCATTGCCTACTTTTTTTGCTAAATATTCCTGACCTACAAATTCCGAACAAGTGAGCATGGCTGTCAGCGTCACGCCCAAAGCGCCGTGTACATTCAGATTCTGCCCCGTGAGGAACAGATTCTTCAGTTTGGTGCGTGTGGAAACAAAACTGATTTGCGGATACTGGTAGTTTTTGACAATGCCGTATGCCGAACCGTCTATGGTTCCGGTATAGTCCCGATAGCTCAGCGGAGTCGTGGTATGGATCTTTTCAATGTAATGATTCCAGTGAAATCCGAACCGCCTCAGGAGCTGCAAGATCTGTTCCGTCTTTTCTTCTTTGAACTGGCGGTATGCCTCGCCACGGTGTTCGGGGGTCGTATCCGTCCATTTGCTGACCTCATCCATATACATGGGGGTCAGTATGGAAACCACCTCTGTGAATTTGCTGTTGCCGCGGGGTACTTGCATGGAGATCATGCAACTGGGGGTATTCCCTTTGTGCATCTCTTTGTCATACCATACATCCTCATTGCCGTGCAGGTATATATTATGGTTCTGATAGGGGCAACAGTCTTTTTTCATCATCAGATTGAGCGTGAATATCCCGTAACTGTTTTCCAGTGACTTGATGCGAGACACAAAAGCCGGTTTGATGGAATGGTTCTTATCCAGCAGGGATAAGGTGAGTTGCGGATGCAGGTTGGATATGACGTAAGTACTTTCCAGTATCTCTTCATGGTTCACTTCCACTCCTTGTATGGCTTCATCCTTGACAAGGATACGGGTCACTTCTTTCCGGTTCAGCACCGTACCGCCGTTGGCACGTATGATATGGATTAATTCCAGACTGACTTGCATACTTCCTTCCGTGAAACGATAGGCGCTCTCCAGATAAGAGTTGTTAATCATGGCGTGCTCATAGAAGGTGGATTTATTTTTGATCCCGCCATAGAGCAGGGAGGTTGCGGCAAGTACATTCTGTAAATCCCTGTTCGTGGTAACGGATGCTATCATCCCGGCTGCTGAGGTGGCAAAGAAATCCATGCCTTCTTGGGACAGGCGGCCTTTTTTCAGGTGGTCTGTGCTGATCAGGTTTCCCACCGATCGGATAGCTGCCACATACCGTTTTAAGTTCTCCCGTTCATGGGGGAATGAGTGGCACAGGGTTTCCATGAACCGTTCATGCCCCATGGCGTAATCATAGATAGCGTCTTTATAATAAATCCGGTCGAACACTTCTTCATCCATCCGTTTGATGGATAACTTGTCCATGATACCGAAATAACGGAAATACTGATTCATGATTTGTCCTTCATCCAGACTGCCGATATAGTGAATGCCGGTATCCATCCGGTGCCCGCCGCGTTGGTAAGTCTGGAAGCAGCCGCCAAACAGTTCATTTTTCTCCAGCACACAGACGTGATAGCCCTCTTTGCTTAAGATGGCTCCGCATTCCAGACCGCCCAGTCCGCTGCCTATGATGATGATATCGTACTTACTCATGTTCCGGTTTGTTTTTTTGGAAGATATAAATCGTATTCGAGGTATATCTGTCATTAGGTAAAATCTCCAGCTGCATCCCACCTTCTTGCGCGATGTTCCTTATTTGCGCTTCGGATGTGAAACAAAGTTGTTCTGTCGTCTTGTTGAAACTGAAAATGCCGGTAGACAGCAGTTCCGTGAAACGGGTGAGGCGGTGTTTCCGGGTGTTGGCGGCATTGCCGTCCCGCACAATCAGCTTTCCTTCCGGGCGCAACCGCTCCATGCATCTGAGCAATAAGGTCCGCTGGTGCTCATAGCTCATATAATGCAGGATATCATTCAGTATGAATGCGTCACTTTCCGGCAAAGGGTATTCCAATGCATTGGCGCATACAAATTGCAGGCGGGGAGTGCGGAGCCAGCCATGCTGCGCCACGGCTATTTTGTCCTCATCATAATCTATCCCCGTTATTTCCCGTTCCTCGGAAAGTTGGGAAAGCATATAGCAAAGCGGTCCGAATCCGCAACCGATATCTGTAATCTGCCCTTTGACGGGAACCAGCCGGTTGAATAACCGGTAGTTATCCTCCATTTTCACCTTGATGCGTATATACCATTCTTCTACCGGTCCTTTATAGATATAGTTCTGTATCAGGTTCTCGTAAAAGACGGGATTATCCGTTGTGCTTTGCTCCCGGCAGATACGGGCATATTCTTTTTTCATCCGTGCGGAGATGCTTTTGGTACGTTCCTGATAAGTGGTTCCGTACGTAGCATCGTTGGCCGGGATACGCGGCAGAATCTCTGTCAGCATGATGCCTTTCCGTACATTGAACGGCTGTGCCTTGGCTATGATCTTGCAGTTGCCGTAAAGGATGACCGGAATGATATCCAGTTGCAGTTTTTCCGACAGATAGAAAGCTCCTTTATGGAAACGCTTCATCCGTCCGTCGTAGGTACGTGTTCCTTCGGGGAAAATGGCGATGGAATATCCTTCTTTCACCTTTTGGCGCATCCGTTCCACGTAAAGCTCGTAACCGTCTCCTACGTAATAGAAATCGGCATAGCGGATAATGGCTCCGAAGAAAGGAGAGTGCCATACCCAGTGATTGGTAACCATGACCAGTTTGGGAGTCAGAGCCAATAATACCAGTATGTCGATGAAAGACTGATGATTGGCTATCAGGATGGCAGGCTTTTTAAACGTTTCTCCCGTCCGGTTTATTTTTTCTTTATGTACAAATGTGGCTATATGGATCAAGCCTGTGCAGGTGACATGTATCAGTTGGCAAAGTACTTGTTTCTTATAGGCCTTGCGGATAGGAAGCAAGGTCATGACAGCTATCAGCAAGCGCAGGAACAGGCATCCGATAAAGAACAGCAGGAACAGGCCGCCGGTTCTTGCCAGGCCTGTCAATGTATAAGGGGGCAACCCTTTGGAAGCGGGTGCTGTGATGAAGAACCGGAAAAGGATGGGTTGCAGCGTGTAGGCTACCAGTACGACGGCAATCATTCCCAAAATGGAGATGAGGGAAATGGACTGCAATGCCGGATGGCGTGCGAAGACCAACGTACCCATACCTATCACGGTGGTGAAAGCGGAGAAGAAGATGGCTGTCTTGTGCGAGTTCAGCAACTGCCGTCCTGTGCGGTATTTGTTCTGCAATCCGTCCATAATGAAAATGCTGAAATCATCCCCGATTCCAAAAATAAAGGTGGACAGAATGATGTTGATGATATTGAACTCAATACCCAGTATGCCCATTAATCCCACAATGATAATCCAGCTGACCAACATCGGCAGGAAACTCATCAGGGTCAGTTCTATGCGTCCGTAGGAGATCCATAAGGCAAAGAAAATCAGGAAAGAGGAGATATAACTGTCTCTTATACACATCTCCGAGCCCACGAGACCTCTCTACATCTCGT
>ENA-OZCN01000494-OZCN01000494.1-human-gut-metagenome-genome-assembly--contig:-NODE-494-length-6226-cov-5.114082_pt1 | contig 6226 bp, 4 predicted proteins | sample MGYA00244081_ERZ653568 | MGnify/ENA primary metagenome ERZ653568 (study PRJEB26926, sample SAMN06164968) | human gut metagenome | biome: ENVO:00009003; feature: ENVO:2100002; material: ENVO:00002003...
GAGATGTAGAGAGGTCTCGTGGGCTCGGAGATGTGTATAAGAGACAGGAATTATGAAGATAATGCTTTCCGTTATCGTCAGGATTCTACTTTCCTCTACTATTTCGGCTTGTCGTTTGCCGGACTTTCCGCTATCATTGACATCGATGAGGACAAAGAAATCATTTTCGGAGACGAACTGACTATCGATCATATTGTATGGATGGGTACGCAGCCGACTCTGAAAGAGAAGAGTGAACGGGTAGGCATTCGGGAGACGCTTCCTTCCGTCGCGATTATCAGCTATCTGCACAAAGCCGTACAAAAAGGTCAGACAGTGCATTATCTCCCACCTTACCGTCCCGAACATAAGCTGAAACTCATGGATTGGCTGGGTATTCCGCCTGCACGCCAGGAAGGTTCCGTACCGTTTATCCGTGCGGTGGTGGCACAGCGTAATTATAAATCTGCCGAAGAAATTGCAGAAATAGAAAAAGCATGTGATGTGACTGCCGACATGCATATCAAGGCGATGGAAGTGATTCGTCCGGGTATGTACGAATATGAAGTTGTGGCAGAGATGAACCGTGTAGCCGAAATGAATAATTGTGAACTTTCTTTCCCTACAATTGCCACAATCAACGGACAGACTTTGCATAATCATTATCATGGTAATAAAATTAAATCGGGTGACTTGTTTCTGATCGATGCCGGTGCGGAACTTCCATCGGGCTATTGTGGTGATATGTCGTCTACTGTACCTGCCGATAAAACGTTTACTTCGAAGCAACGTGCCGTTTACGAAATTCAGAATGCTATGCATCTGGAATCTGTAAAGGCTCTCCGCCCGGGTATTCCTTATATGGAAGTGTACGACTTATCTGCCCGCGTAATGGTAGAAGGTTTGAAAGGACTGGGTCTGATGAAAGGAAATGCGGATGATGCAGTGCGGGAAGGTGCTCATGCATTGTTCTATCCCCACGGTCTGGGACACATGATGGGACTGGATGTGCATGATATGGAAAATCTGGGCGAAGTGTGGGTAGGCTATAACGGTCAACCCAAGAGCACACAGTTTGGACGTAAGTCTCAACGTCTTGCCATTCCTTTGGAACCGGGCTTTGTACATACCGTTGAACCGGGTATCTACTTCATTCCCGAATTGATTGACATGTGGAAAGAAGGTAAGAAATTCACAGACTTTATCAATTATGACAAATTGGAAGAATATCGTGACTTCGGTGGTATTCGCAATGAAGAAGATTATCTTATTACAGAAACCGGTGCCCGCCGCTTAGGCAAGAAGATACCATTGACTCCGGAAGAAGTGGAAGCTTTGCGATAGTATCAATTTAAGAATGAGTCTAATGAAAAAACTACTATTCTTATTGTGTCTTTTGTCTTGGAGTGCATTGAATGCACAGAAGACGATTAATCGCCCTCCGTTTATAGCAAAGGCAACGGAAACCATTGAGATAGCTGCCGTTCATTTATCGGATACAGCTACCGTGATTGATGTGGATGCAAAATTTACTCCAAAGTACTGGATACGTATTGCCCCTGCTACTTGTCTGGTGGCAGATAATGGTGAACGTTATCAGGTGCGGCAGGGAGTAGGTATTGAGTTGGGACAGGAATTTTGGATGCCAGAATCCGGAGAGGCCACTTTCTCTTTGATATTTCCACCTTTGCCACCATCTGTAAAATCATTCGATTTTGTGGAAGGGGAAGGTGAGAGAGATTTTAATCTTTTCGGTATCAGCCTGACTGGAAAGTTGCCTAAACTCCAATTGCCTAAAGGTCTAGAGAAGGCAGGAAAAATGACTGCTGTAGTTTTGCCGACTCCTGAAATCAAAGAGGGAACAGCTATCATTAGTGGTCGTATTTTGGATTATAAGCCTTCATTCCGGATGAAAGCTGAATTACATTCTGCTGATTTCTTATCTGCCTATGGACAAAAGAATACAGAGTTAGAGTTGGATGCAGTGGGAAATTTCCATACGGAAATATCAGTTTCACACCCTTCTGTCGCCTATTTAAGTGTGGGTGGATCTGTTGTTTCTTTTTTGTTGTCTCCGGGTGGAGAAACCAAGGTTACCGTAAATCTTCGTGAAATGACGCGTGCTTCCAGTCGTTTACAGAAAGACACGAAGGCTGAAGGGAAGAAGGTTTATTTTGAAGGACTGAATGCAGGATTGAATACGGAAATGAATTCCGGACTGGAAATTCCTCTTTGTTCTGTTGAGTTGAAAGACTTATATGACATGACTCCGGATCAGTATAAAGCATATTGCATGCGGAAATATGAAGAAGCGGACAATGTGATCCGTGCCAATAAGAAAATAAGTGCAGCTTATGCGGAATTGTTGACTGTGCTGAATAAAGATGCATTGTATGGACTGTTATGTGGATATGATTATCAGCTATTGCAGGCTTATGCTCAGCAAAAAGGACTGTCGTTGCGTGATGCCGGTAAGGAGTATCTCTCAAAAAAACCGTCAGATGGCTATTTTGACTTTTTAAGTAAACTGGATTACATCAATTCACCCAAGTCTGTGTATTGCTTCAATTATTCCGGTATGGTAAGAAATACTGCATACATCCATTTGCCGTCTGTTAAGACCGTCGGTATTTTTGATTACCTGCTTGACTCATCCAAGGTAAGTCCGGAGGATAAGGAAGCAATGAAGAAATACCGTGATAATCCTTCGTCGCAGGATGCTTCTATAATGAGGGTGCTGAGAGATAAGTATGACAACCTCTTTCAGGAGTGTGGCAAAGTGGCTTTGGAAGCTAATCAGAAGGCGGTTGGAGAGCTAATAGGAGGTAAAGGTATTTATCATGATGTGCAGACAGCAATGCAATGTGCTTCAAAACTGGAAGATTTTATGCCTTTGTCTGAAGACGATTTTGCTACATTACGCACGATTGAGAATCCCTATTTCCTGAACCAATTGACTGCAATGAATACGGAGCTGCTTCAGAAGATAGAAGAAAATAAGAAGAAGCGCAGTTTTATGGTTCGTACTCTGCCCGAAGATGTGAAGAACGATGCCCTTTTTGAAGCCATTGTCGATCCGTTCAAGGGTAAAGTAGTGCTTGTTGATTTCTGGGCCACCTGGTGCGGACCTTGTAAGATGGCTATGAAGATGATGAAACCCATGAAGGAGGAGCTGATAGATAAAGATATCGTGTATGTCTTTATTGCCGGTGAAAATTCTCCGGAGACAACATGGAACAATATGATACCCGATATTCATGGTGAGCATTACCGGTTGACCAATGCTCAGTGGGCAGCTATTTGTGATAAATTCGAAGTCCGTGGCGTACCTACTTATCTGGTGCTCGACCGTGCAGGGAAACAAACGTACCGGTCAGTAGGTTTTCCGGGAACGGATACGGTGAAAGGTGAGTTATTGAAAGCATTAAATTCTTCCGCTGATTGATCATATACTAACGTCAGTTCTAAAAGATTTCAAGTTGCCCGTCATTGATAAGGTTGACATCAATGGCGGGTATACTTATCAGGGAGTTTCTCATATTGTTTTTGATCTTGGTGATGAATGGTATACCGAATTTCTGAAATTCACTTTGCCTGTGTTCCTCACGTTCAACCAAGTAAAGGAGGAAGAAGTGAACATTACGAGGGCTTACTTACAGATTAAGGTCAATCACTACCCCTCCTATGTTAGAATAGTGTCTTTATCATAATTGTGTTTTTTATGCGATGATTCCCTGATATTCAATTTGGCATCCAGTACAATTTTTTTATTGAGCAATCTATTTGTACGAATCTTGTCCAGCATGCAGCTTGCTGCAATCTCTCCGATTTCGACACGCGGCTGTTCTATAGACGTCAAATAAGGTTCGACGACAGTGGCCATATCCGATTCTGAAAAGCCGACAAAAGCGACATCATACGGTATCCTCAATCCGTGCCGTTTCAAGGCTTTCATCGCTCCGATAGCAACAGGATCGTTAAATGCAAATATAGCATCCGGTTTTTCACCGTTTCCGGACAGTATATCTTCCATAGTCTGTTCTCCATCACGAATAAAAATACCGGAATGAATGATGGTAGAGTCTGAAATAGGGAGATTGGCATCCTGCATGGCCTCTATATATCCGTTCATACGATCTTTCGTTATATCCAATTTTTCTGGACCCGCAAAATGAAATATTTTCCGGTATCCCTCACCTATAAGATGAGCCACTGCCGAATAGGCCATTTTCTTATCGTCAATAATAATTTTTGTAGTATCAATGTTGGAAGGCACCCTGTTGAAAAACACAAGTGGAATCCCATTATCCTGTAGGCTTTGATACATATCAGAGTTGACAAAACTGTCAGATGTCGTGGATATTATTATACCGTCTACCATGTGTTGTTCTAAAAGACTCAGATTGGTACGCTCTGTTTCAGCGGATTCGTTGGATTGAGTAATGAGGATCTGATAGCCCTCGTGCATTAGTATTTTTTGTATTCCGGATATAATCATAGGAAAAAAAGATGTGACCAATTCAGGCACAACGATTCCGATAGTATAACTTTTCTTTGTGACCAACCCTTTTGCCTGCGTGTTCGGATGATAGTTCAGTTCTGCAGCAGTCTTGATAACCAGCTCCTTGGTTTCTTTCTTTATTTCCCAACTGTCCGATAAAGCTCTGGAAACTGTGGAGGTGGATAACCCGAGTTTTTTTGCTATGTCTTTTATTGTAATTGGCTTTTCCATAACATGAATGATTGTAGGTTTGTCTGCAAACTTACAACTTTTTAGACATTCTGCAAAATCCAAACGTTCCCGGGAACGTTTCCGTTGATTTTTGAGGCATTATGCTATTAAAATTGATTGTACTTATATAAATTTGCTTGCGTTAAAAGCTATTATAATAGCCCAGATCGAAACATTTCTCAATATATTAATTCTAATCATTTTTATAATGCCAAAGTATGTTAACATTAAATCGTATTCAATCAAGATCAGGAAAACAAATTGTTTTTTTTCTGATGTGCCTGCTGGTTTCATTTGCAGGCATCATGCCAGTCCGATCACAGGAAAAAACTAAGATGGTTACCGTTGAAGGAACTGTCGTTGATGAAACCGAAACTCCTGTCATAGGAGCTAACGTCTATATCAAAGGCAGTACCAAAGGTGTATCCACAAATGTAGATGGGAATTTCATTTTTACAGGAGTACCTGTCGGACAGACTGTCACTGTCTCTTTCATTGGCTACAAAGATTATCAGGTGCGGGTTACAAAAGGGGGAGAGAAATTGAGAATCTCTCTTGAACCTGATGCGAAAATGCTCGAGGAAGTGGTGGTGGTTCCATACGGAGGTCCGGTAGCAAGAAAGGATCTTACCGGTTCCGTTGTTTCTGTCAACGTTGAGGATATGAAGGCGCTTCAGGCAGTGACGTTTGAAAATGCTATTGCCGGCAAGGTCGCCGGTGTACAGGTCAATGTCGGAGATGGACAGCCTGGAGGTCTTCCGGACATTCTGATTAGGGGTAGCAATTCTGTAACCCAGAGCAATGCTCCTCTTTATGTGGTAGACGGTATTCCACTAGAGTCTCCCGATAACTCGTCAATTCCTACTCAGAATATTAAAAGTATCGAGATACTTAAAGATGCATCGGCGACAGCCATATATGGTGCACGCGGTGCTAATGGTGTGATTGTTATTACTACCGATTCCGGTTCAAAGGGCGCTCCGAAAATTAATTTCGAGTACCGTTATAGCTTGTCGAAAGACTATAATAGGTATGAAATGATGTCACCTTATGAATTTGTCAGACTTCAGAATGAACTTGATGCGGCTTATGGCTCTATGTATCTCGATGGTAGGGATCCTCATCCGGATGGAACTCCATGGACACTCGATGACTATAAGAATGTGAGACCTATTGACTGGCAAGATGAGATCAGTCAGCTAGGACAGATGCACGAATACAGCGTAAGCGCATCTGGCGGTACTGAGAAGACCACATATATGGCTTCATTCAATTATGCCAATCAAAAGGGTATCATTCTCAATACCGGTATGAAGAACTATGTTGGCAGCATGAACATCACCCAGAAGATAGGCAATCGTATGCAGCTTGTCATGAGAGCGAATTATGCGGAGAAGGAAAGAACTGGTATGCAAGTTAACTATGGACAGGGATCTTCTGCTTATATGTATAAAGTGTGGTCATACCTGTCTCTTATACACATCTGACGCTGCCGACGACTTAATAGGTGTAGAT
>ENA-OZCN01000495-OZCN01000495.1-human-gut-metagenome-genome-assembly--contig:-NODE-495-length-6226-cov-5.016205_pt1 | contig 6226 bp, 2 predicted proteins | sample MGYA00244081_ERZ653568 | MGnify/ENA primary metagenome ERZ653568 (study PRJEB26926, sample SAMN06164968) | human gut metagenome | biome: ENVO:00009003; feature: ENVO:2100002; material: ENVO:00002003...
GATACATGAGAACTTCTTCCGAAACCTGAAACAACAGTACCCGGATCTGACGGCGGGTGATTTACGTTTCTGTGCTTTACTCCGCTTGAATATGCCGACAAAAGAAATTGCCAAGCTGCTGAATATATCGGTGAGGGGCGTAGATGCGGCAAGATATCGCTTGCGTAAGAAATTTAATCTATCTCAGGAAGATAGTCTGACGGATTTTATGATTAATTTTAAATAGTTGATTATTAACGTTATAATGTGAAAGGAAGTACTAAAATAGTACCTCCTTTTTTTGTGTTTTGCACTAAAGGTACTTTTGTTGTAGCTCTGTATTGTGGCAGTTTAAGGTGCTTTCTCTTTATTTGCAGCGAAATCATTTTTCTCCAAAAATAATAAAGAATGAAAAGCATGAGACAATTAATCCTTAAGGTACAATCGTTTTTAATTTTATTGGTGCTGGTATCTGCCAATGTGCAAGCACAAAAATCTCCTGTCGATATGGATCGCTTTATTGATGATCTGATGAAGAGAATGACGCTGGAAGAGAAAATCGGCCAGTTGAACTTACCTGTTACGGGTGAAATAACCACCGGGCAAGCCAAGAGTAGTAATGTGGCTAAGCGTATCCGTGCCGGTGAAGTGGGCGGACTCTTTAACTTGAAAGGCGTGGAGCGTATTCGTGACGTTCAGAAACAGGCAGTAGAAGAAAGTCGTCTGGGTATTCCTCTTTTATTTGGTATGGATGTAATTCATGGATACGAAACTGTATTCCCTATTCCTCTGGGATTATCCTGTACCTGGAACATGAAAGCTATTGAAGAATCTGCACGTATTGCTGCTATCGAAGCCAGTGCTGATGGTATTTGCTGGACATTCAGTCCGATGGTGGATGTTTCCCGTGATCCCCGTTGGGGACGAGTTTCCGAAGGGAATGGTGAAGATCCTTTCTTGGGAGCGGAGATTGCGCGTGCTATGGTACGTGGTTATCAAGGGAAGGATATGAGTAGTAATGATGAGATTATGGCTTGCGTAAAGCACTTTGCTTTATATGGGGCATCAGAAGCAGGACGCGACTATAATACAGTGGATATGAGTCATCAACGTATGTTCAACGAATATATGTTACCTTATCAAGCAGCCGTGGAAGAAGGTGTGGGTAGTGTGATGGCTTCATTCAATGAAGTGGATGGTGTACCGGCTACCGGAAATAAGTGGCTGATGACCGATGTACTTCGTAAGCAGTGGAACTTTGATGGGTTTGTTGTGACAGACTATACCGGTATCACTGAAATGACCGATCATGGTATGGGGGATACACAAACAGTTGCAGCCTTGGCTCTGAATGCAGGTGTTGATATGGATATGGTAAGCGATGCTTTTACAAGCACACTTAAGAAATCTTTGGAAGAAGGAAAAGTTTCAGTAAAGGCTGTTGATGCTGCTTGTCGCCGTATTCTGGAAGCTAAGTATAAGCTGGGTCTTTTTGATAATCCCTATAAATATTGTGATATAACCCGTCCTAAAAAACAAATCTTTACGAAAGAACACCGTGCTATAGCCCGTAAGACAGCTTCGGAAAGCTTTGTTCTCTTGAAGAATGAGAAGAGTGTACTCCCTCTGGCAAAGAAAGGTACCATTGCTGTAGTAGGTCCTTTGGCTGATAGCCGTAGCAATATGCCGGGTACGTGGAGTGTGGCTGCTGTGATGAACAAATATCCTTCTTTGATTGAAGGTCTGAAAGAAGTAGTGGGAGGCAAGGCTAAAATTCTTACGGCTAAAGGGAGTAATCTGATGAGTGATGCCGAATACGAAGAACGTGCTACTATGTTTGGCCGTACCCTGCATCGTGACAATCGTACAGATAAGGAACTGCTGGATGAGGCGCTTGCTGTAGCTGCCAAGTCTGACGTGATTGTTGCTGCTTTGGGTGAGTCTTCCGAGATGAGCGGTGAAAGTAGTTGTCGTACAGATCTCGAAATGCCGGATGCGCAACGTGCACTTTTGCAGGAATTGTTGAAAACCGGCAAACCGGTGGTATTGGTGTTGTTTACCGGTCGTCCGTTAGTATTGAATTGGGAGCAGGAAAATGTACCTGCTATTCTGAATGTGTGGTTTGGTGGTAGTGAAGCTGCTCTTGCCATTGGTGATGTACTGTTTGGAAATGTAAATCCGAGTGGTAAACTTACTGCTACTTTCCCGAAGAGTGTAGGACAGATTCCTTTGTTCTATAATCATAAGAATACCGGTCGTCCTTTGCCTCAAGGAGCTTGGTTCCAGAAGTTCCGTAGCAATTATCTGGATGTAGATAACGAACCGCTTTATCCGTTTGGATATGGCTTGAGCTATACTACTTTCTCTTATAGCGATATTACATTGGATAAATCGTCCATGAATATCAATGGAGAGATTACGGCAACTGTAACGGTAACCAATACAGGTAAGTATGACGGTTCGGAAGTAGTGCAGCTATATATCCGCGATCTTATAGGCAGTGTAACACGTCCGGTGAAAGAACTGAAAGGCTTTGAAAAAATCTTCCTGAAAGCCGGTGAATCCAAACAAGTGTCTTTCAAGTTAACAGCTGATATGTTGAAGTTCTACAATTACAATCTGGATTTTGTGTGCGAACCGGGCGACTTTGAAGTAATGATAGGTGGTGATAGCCGTGATGTGAATAAGGCCCTATTTTCGCTTCAATAAGTATCTGCTTGGTAGTAGATAGATAAAGAACGAATACAGAAACTTTATTAAAAATAAATGTCTGATAACTAATTAGTTCTGCGAGTATGTAGTAGTTATAAAGTAGTACCATGTTTAGGCGTGGTACTCTTGTGGTAGTCTGTTTTTTGACTTAAATCAATTATTGCTATACGTTTGCAGAGTAATTTTAAATCAATACAAAATGAAAAGAAATCTATTAATTACATGTGTGATGTTACTGTTTGCTGTCGTTTCGATGGCGCAGAACAAGATTACAGTTTCGGGTGTCGTTACAGATAAGACAGGCGAAACTGTTATAGGTGCTTCTGTTCGGGTAAAAGGACAGGAGAATATGGGAACTATTACGGATATCGACGGAAAATACCAGATTCCTGGCGTACCGGCGAATGCCACTTTAATATTCAGCTATATTGGTATGAAGGAACAGGAAGTGGCGCTTAATGGGCGTTCTACAGTGAATCTTATGATGGAAGAGGATAGTCAGCTCATTGAAGAAGTTGTAGTAGTAGGTTATGGTAGCGCCAAGAAGCGTGATTTGACCGGTTCTATTGTAACGGTGAAAGCTGCCGAGATTGCTTCAAAACCATCTACCAATCCTTTGGCTTCTATTCAAGGTAAGGTCGCTGGTGTGCAGGTTATCAATACAGGACGTGCCGGGCAGGATCCGGAAATTCGTGTTCGTGGTACAAACTCTATCAATGGTTATACTCCTTTATATGTAGTGGACGGACTGTTTACGGATAACATCAACTATCTGAATACAGCGGATATTGAATCTATGGAAATCCTGAAAGACCCTTCTTCCTTGGCTATTTTTGGTGTGCGTGGTGCTAATGGTGTTATTATCATTACTACTAAGAAGGCGAAAGAAGGTAAGACTCAGGTCAGTATTAATGGTTCGGTGGGTTGGAAAAAGGTTACAGACCGCGTTAGCCTGACTAATGCAGAGCAGTTCAAAATGCTTTATAATGAACAACGCATGAATCAGGGTGGCGATCCGTACGATTATACCGTATGGAATGCAGATACTGACTGGCAGGATGAGATGTTCCAAACAGGTTTCCTTACTAACAATACGGTTAGCATTACAGCTTCGGGAGATAGAAGTAAGTTTTATCTGGGCTTGGGATATGTAATGGAAGAAGGTTCCATCAAGAGTGAAAAGCTGAATAAGTTTACTGTGAATTTGCATAGTGAACATAAAGTGACCGACTTCTTACGTTTTGGTTTCCAGGTGAACGGTGTACGTGCATTATATCCTGATGCAAAAGGTGTAGGCTCTGCTTTGAAAGCAGCTCCGATTGCTCCTGTTTATGATACGGAAAGCGGTCTTCTACATACTCTCCCTGATTTTCAGCGTGCTCAGGTTTGGAATCCTATGATTGAACCCGTGTTGAGAGGTGCTCATAATAAATCTGCAAATTATCGTATGGCAGGAAATATTTACGGAGAACTTGATTTAATGAAGAATCTAACCTTTAAGGCTACTTTCTCCCTGGATTATGCTTCCAGCCAGTCACGTTCTTATTCTCCGCTTATTTATGTGTATAACCCGGATGTAGAAGGTGGTAAAGAAAGATTGACGGATAAAGAAAGTATCAGTCAGTCGAAGTCTACATCAATGGCAGCACAGTCCGATTATGTATTGACTTATATTAATCAGTTTGGTGATCATGGTTTAACTCTGACTGCCGGTCTTACTACGAATTATAATGAATATTCTGATTTATCGGGTGGCCGCAGTCAATTGCCAGGTTATGGTGTTTCCATTGGCGAAGATATAGATAAGTGGTGGATTACTATGATTGATGATGCTACATCAGCTACTAATGGTGGATCCCAATACAAACGTTTTACAATGTCTTATCTGTTCCGTGCATTGTATAACTATAAAAATCGTTATTTGCTGAATGCTTCTTATCGTCGTGACGGTTCTTCCGTATTTAAGAGAACAGGAAATACATGGGATAATTTCTATTCATTCGGTGCCGGTTGGGTTATGAGTGAAGAGGCATTCATGAAGAAACAGAACGTAATCGATTATCTGAAGCTGAAAGGTTCATGGGGTGTTTTGGGAAGCCAGAATACAGGAGGTTCCCACTATCCGGCCTACCCTAATATAACAAGTTCGGGTTCTGCTGTCTTTGGTGATAATGTTATTGCAGGTAAGGGACCGGATAAACTGATTTCACAGACATTGGGTTGGGAGCGTAACTATTCATGGGAAGTTGGTTTTGATATGCATCTGTTGGATGGTCGCATGCAGATTTCTCCTGTTTATTACAATAAGACAACCAAAGACTTGCTGACAAGTGTTCCCGGTCTTTCAGGTACGGTTCCTGCATTGCAGAATACAGGAGAGATTCGTAACCGTGGTTTTGAGTTGGCAGCATCCTGGAGCGATAAAATCGGTGAAAACTGGCGTTATGGTGTTTCAGCCAATCTAACGACTATTGATAATGAAGTTGTATCATTGATAAGCAAAGATTATTCAATAATTAATGGCGTTTCTCGTGTATCTGAAGGATATCCTATCGGCTACTTCTATGGATACAAAGTGGCAGGTGTTTATCAGAATGAAACCGATATCGAAACTTCAGCACCTAACCAGGTAGCTTCTGTGAAGCCGGGCGATTTGAAGTTTGCCGATGTAAATGGTGACGGTATTATCTCAGAGAAAGACCGTACTATGATTGGTAATCCTACTCCGGATTTTACTTATGGTTTTAGCGTAAATCTGGGTTACAAGAATTTTGATTTGAGTGTAGATATGATGGGCGTTTATGGAAATGAGGTTTATCGTAACTGGGATAGTAGTGCCTATGCACAATTCAACTATCGCACAGGGCATTTGAACCGTTGGCATGGTGAAGGAACATCCAACTGGGATCCGATTCTTGATCCATCCCGTTCTGTAAACCTGGAAGCTTCTTCTTACTATGTAGAAGACGGAAGTTTCTTCCGTATCCGTAACATAGAGTTGGGATATACCTTTGATCCCCGTTTGTTGAACCGCATTAAACTGCAATCTTTACGTATCTATGGTAATGTGCAGAATCCTAAAACATGGAGCCGCAATACCGGATATACTCCTGAAGTTGGTGGTAGTGCAACAGCGTTTGGTGTAGATGGTGGAGGTTATCCGATGCCTGTAGTTTATACATTAGGCTTTAACTTATCATTCTAAACATGAAATCTAATAAAAGAAAAACGATCAGTATGAAAAAGATATTTTATTATGTGATGGCTTTGGCACTGGGATGTTCCCAGATGTCATGCAGTGACCTGTTAGATCAGAAACCGCAAGGAGTATTGACTGAAGATGACCTGACTGGTGGTACTTATGAAACACAGATTTTTAACATGTATGCCTTGCTTCGTGGTTATCATATTGTTTCCGGAAATACGGCGTTGGCTATTCATGGTATGCGTTCGGAAGATGCGGAAAAGGGTAGTACACTATCTGACGGCTGTCTCTTATACACATCTGACGCTGCCGACGACTTAATAGGTGTAG
>ENA-OZCN01000510-OZCN01000510.1-human-gut-metagenome-genome-assembly--contig:-NODE-510-length-6125-cov-4.524876_pt1 | contig 6125 bp, 3 predicted proteins | sample MGYA00244081_ERZ653568 | MGnify/ENA primary metagenome ERZ653568 (study PRJEB26926, sample SAMN06164968) | human gut metagenome | biome: ENVO:00009003; feature: ENVO:2100002; material: ENVO:00002003...
ACGAGATGTAGAGAGGTCTCGTGGGCTCGGAGATGTGTATAAGAGACAGCTCTAGGTGATATTCAGAGTGTACTCACCAACTTCGTGAAGGCTTTGCGTAGTGAACTCTACAACGGCCGTTCCGTCAATGTCGACGGCTTCGGAGTCTTCAGTCTTTCGGCTTCTACGGTGGGCTCCGCACTCAAGAAAGAGTGTCTGCCGGAGAAGATTAAGGCTGTCCGCATCAATTTCCGTGCTTCGAGTGCCATCCGTCCTAATCTGGATACCGCTACCACCCGTGCGGAAGACCGCATCGATTTTGTCGACCTTGAAACACAGCTCAAGAAGCTGAATATGCAAGGGTCAGGTGGCGAGGAAGACGGTGGAAAAGAGGAAGGCGGTGGCGATGGCGGATTGGACGAGAATCCACTGGGATAGGCTCTGAAACCGTAGTCTTCGGAAATTAAAAGTTAAACACTTATCATTAAGTTACATGAGAACAATTGATCACATCGTTATTCACTGTTCCGCCACACGCGAAGACCGTTCGCTGACTGTGGCCGAACTGGAGGAAAATCACCGTTGCCGTGGCTTCCGCGGTATCGGCTATCACTACTACATCCGTAAGGATGGCACGGTAATCAATACCCGTGCTTTGGAACTTGTCGGGGCGCATGCCAAGGGCCATCATTCTCACTCGATAGGCATCTGCTATGAGGGCGGTCTTGATGTCCGGGGGCGTGCCAAAGATACCCGTACACCTGAACAACGTTCTGCGCTCCGGCTGCTTGTGCATCAACTCCTGAAACGCTTTCGGAACAATGTCCGTATCTGCGGGCATCGTGACCTCAGTCCGGACCTGAACGGTGACGGAGTGATAGAGCCGGAAGAATGGATTAAGGAGTGTCCGTGCTTCGAAGTGAGCAGGGAACTGTGATTTCCACTCTGTGACAATCATTTTTTTAAATTGCGTGGAAAGGAGGTGTGGAATTATGGCAATCAAGAAATCCGTATGGAGTATGATCTTGAAAGTAGCTGTCGCGGTGGTAACGGCGATAGCGGGTGTGCTGGGCGTAAATGCGATGACCTTGTAATGCGCTCTGATAATGACTTCTAATTTTCTGTAAACCGGCAATCCGGATGCTGGTTTGCAGAAAACGATATTAAACTACAAACAATAATGGATATGAAAAATATATATCGAATTATACTTATTATTATACTATGCACCGGTGTATTGCCGGTATGTGCACAAGGCAATTATTATGCTGCGATGCCTGATGTGACACCGCCTTCACCTACTTCCCGAGTATTTCAGAAGTTTCTGGGCTATCCCATTTCTCATGCGACGGGAACCATTGACATTAGTATCCCTCTATATACTGTGGAAGCTTACGGTCTGTCTCTCCCCTTGACTTTGAAGTATCATTCTTCGGGAGTAAGAGTGCAGGATCCTGTCGGTGTGGTGGGACGTAACTGGGCTTTGTTTCCGGGATTTAAGATATCACGGACGATTATGGGCAAACCGGATGAGGTGTATCCGGTGGCAGATGTCAGCGGAAATCTATCGGATAATGATTATATCTATATGTCTTCGTCTTACTCTACTGATTGTGATTGTTGGAATAAACTCGGGCGTATTTATCCGCGCATGGATGGTCAGTATGATATATTTCAAATAAACATGCCTGGTATGAATGCTTCGTTCATATTACAACGTGTAAACGGGGTGGATGTAGTGAAACAGATATCGGATACTCCTTTAAAGATAACTCCTAAGTTGGATAATTCTGCCAACTTTATCAGTACACGACTCTATGGTTTCGAAGTTTTGGATGACAAAGGTATACGGTATATCTTTGGTGAAGAGAACCCTGTACATGGATTTCCTCATCCGCAAAAATTTGTAGAACTTCAGTCCTATGGCTCTTGTTTTTGTGGTTGGATGCTTCGGGAGATCATTTTCCCCGGTAATGAAAAAATCTCGTTCACGTACCAATCGGTGAGAGAAGATGTTCCTACTTTCAACAATACCATTTCGGTGTTGGATAAAGGAGAGTCCGTGGGGATAGCAGGCTGCTATCATGATGATATGATAAATACTGCTACAGGGTCTGATAGTCCATTCTGGCGGATACTTGGAAAAGATGGATATCAGAAAATAGAAGGGAATGGCCCTCCTTATTCTTATGTAAATACATCATTAGTGCCTGATAGTATTGTAATGTCAAATGGATGGATTGATTTTGAATATGCAGGGAATAAATTGATATCTTTCAGTGTGAAGCAGGCCAGTACATTAGTGAAAAAGATACAATTGATATATGACACATTTACAGGTAATTTATTGAAGAATGTTCATATATCTGGTGAGGATGATTATAAGTTTACATATAAAAATGAGAATTCCTTAAATGATTCATCTTTAGGTTTTGATTGGTGGGGTTTTTATAACGGTGCGCCTCGTGTATGGGCTAATCTTCCTAATATAAATTTGGAGATAATAAAGAGTGTTCATTCAATGAATATTCCCATAAACCAATCTATTGGTAAAAATGCTAATCGGATACCTAATGCTACATATATGGATACATATTCTTTAATAGAAGTAACTAGTCCTACGAAAGGTAAACTGAAAATAAGTTATGAGCCACATCAGTTTACTGTGAAGGGGAAAAATTTGATAGGTGGAGGATTGCGTGTGAAGTCCACAGAATTATATGATCCTATATCTGCTAGGACAATTGTGAAAAGATATGCATATGAAGATGCGCATTTTATGGGTAATGATTATCCAGATGAAAAGAGTTTAGTGACTACCAGATATATTTGTCCTCTTGACAATGGTAGTTGTAGAGTACGCCAGCGTACACTTTCTGTGTTTTCCAATTTTCCTAATATACGCGGAAATACTAATCCAGTTTGGTACGGTAAAATAATAGAAGATGCTACAGATTGGCAAAGAGTTTATCAATATGGTTTTCTGTCAGATGAATATAAAACGGCCCATTCAGATAATTTGCATCCGGATTTTTCTTTGAATCATGAGTATTTAATTTCCAGAATGAATAGGATGCTTTATCCGGCTCCTTGGTTGTTGTCGGAGGATATCTATAAAAGAGAGGGAAATACTTATCAAAGAATAGAAGCGTTGGTTAATACATATGAAAAATCAGAGAGAGAATTGAAGGGAGCGATAGTATTTCCTTATCAATTTGTATTAAGTGGTTATTCCAGTTGTCAATTTATCGAAGAGATATTAGGGTGTTCTTACCATAACTTTTGTGATATATACGGTTCTCCGGTCAAATCTTATTTGTATACTTTAAACACAGGCTATCATCGCTTGAAGTCCACTTGTAAAACCACTTATCAATCGAGTGACAGTATTGTTGAGAAGTCTGTTTTTGCCTATGATACGGAGCGTCCGTACAATATAATAAGTAAATCATCTTTGTGTAGCGGAGGTGCGGAGCAGGTGGAGAGAACCTATTACAGTAATAACACTATACCGGATAAAGAATTTCTGACAACATCCCAGCGAAGTGCCATTCAGCTATTGACTTCGCGAAATTATCTGACCACGCCCGTACAGCAGACTATGGAGAAAAAGGATAAACGGCTATACAGTGTATTGAGAGGATATAGCAGTAGCTTGTCTTCCGGGATGGTGGTGGAAGATCAGTATTACTGTAAAGGTACGGATAAGTACGAAAAACGAATCAGTTATAATAAATATGATATTTATGGTAACCCTGTATATATCAATAAGGATGGTGCTGAGAAGGTTGTATATTTGTGGGGATACAAGGGGCAATACCTGCTGGCTGAAATCAAGGGGGCAACTTACGAAGAAGTTAAAAAAGCGCTAATGGTGGATCCAGCTTCCATGTCGTCGTGCATACTTCCTTCTATGCCTCTGTATCTGGATATGATAGATAATTTGTATAAAGCTTTGCCTTCTGCCCTGATTACCTCCTATACTTACCATCCCTTGATTGGGGTAAGTGGCATAATTTCTCCCAATAAAGCCAAAACGACTTTCGAATATAACAGCGATAGTCAGTTGATTCGCATAAAGGATACGGAAGGAAAGACAATGGAGGAATATCAATATCATTTCCGGCCATAAATGCAGTATGATCATATAAAAATAGTATTATGAAACGATTATATATTTTGATTTCATTTCTTTGCCTGATAGGTGCAGCTACAGCGCAAAATAGTAACCAGAATTATGTGGTTACGCGTACTATGCTGAATGAAAGCAGTAGTTCTTACTTAGATGTAGTGAAATATTATGATGGTTTGGGACGTTTGTGCCAAACCGTGCATAATCAGGTGACTCCACAGAAAAATAATCTGCTGGATCTTTCGGAGTATGATGAATCGGGGCGGGACGTTAAAGACTGGCTGCCCGTATATTCATCCTCTGCTTATTTGTCTGCGTCTGCTTTTTCCTCGACTGCTTCCGGTAATTATGGCTCAACGGCCCGTCCTTTCAATCAGTCGGTGTACGAGGCTTCTCCGTCCGATCGGCTTGTGGCGCAATATGGCCCGGGATCGAAGTGGAGTGACAAACCGATGACCACTGATTATATGCTGAATGGCTCCTCTGAGGCATTAAGCTGTGTGCACTATTCGGTAAATGGTAGCACCTTAGTGAATGGGGGAAGTTATGCCACCGGTGAATTGTATGTTGTCCGTACACAGGATGAAGACGGCAACACGGCCTCTCAATTTACGGATAAGCAAGGACATACCGTATTGGTTAGTCAGTTGAATGGAACTGTACGTCATGATACCTATTATGTGTACGATGACTATGGTAATCTTTGTTATGTGCTGCCACCTGCAATGGATGGTAATATTTCTACGGCCAGTCTAAATCTTTATGCCTACCAGTATAAATATGACAGGCGCAATCGTTGTGTTTGGAAGAAGTTGTCCGGTGCAGATGCTGTGTCATACGTTTATGATTTGAATGATCGTCTTGTTTTTTCCCAGGACGGAAATCAGAAAAGTCGGGGAAAATGGATGTTCTATTTGTATGATGACTTAAGCCGCCTGGTTGTGCAAGGTGAATGTGCTAATACGAATACTTCTACAGCGTCCGCTCGTTCTGTTGCCTGTACTCGCGTCAATACGGCTACGGGTTTAGGAAACAGCGGATATTCATCCGATTTTGCTTTGACTGCTCCGGTTGTGTATTTAGTAAACTATTACGATAACTATGATTTCCGTACATTGCCGGGTTTTAATAACAGCTTTTTTCCAGCCAATACTTTGAGTGCTAAAGGTTATTTGTCGGGGAGTGTCATTACTGTTTTAGGAAGTGATACGAAGTTATATTCAGCCAACTATTATGATAAGAAAGGGCGGGTAACAAAGACTGTTTCAAGCAATCTGTTGAGTGGCTATGAAACAACAACTACGATATATACTTTTACCGGTAAACCTGCAAGCGTGAAGCATGTACACATGGCGGCCGGAAAGACTACGCAGATGGAGATATATACCTATACTTATGACCATGCGGAACGACTGACGAAGGTTGAGCATTCGTTGAATGGAGTGAAGGTTACGCTTGCTGCCAATACTTATGATGAACTGGGGCGATTGTCGGGCAAGTCATTGCATGGTTCGGTAAGTAATAAGTTGGCGTATGCATATAATATACGTAACTGGATAGAATCGATATCATCAGGTGGATTATTCAATATATCATTGTATTATGGCTATAATGGAAATATATCCCGTATGGTGTGCCGATGTCCGGGGGATAACAAAACTTATGGATATAACTTCGCTTATGATAATTTGTCACGCCTCACCTCGGCACAAAGTCTGATTGGTGGCATAATAACTCTGGGCTACGCGACCAACTATAGTTATGACAAGAATGGGAATTTATTGCATTTGCGGCGTGGCGGACAAACCGGATTATCCGGCACTGGAATCATTGATAATTTGTCTTTTACATTAAATGGTAACCAGCTTAAAGCCGTCAATGATGACGCTACGGCTACGGCTTCTAACGGCTTCGAATTCAAGGATGGTGCCAAGCTTGCTACTGAATATACGTATGATGCCAATGGCAGCTTAATAAAAGATTTGAATAAGGGAATCGAAATTCAATATAATTT